>Ga0247841_10009007_pt1 | contig 14108 bp, 16 predicted proteins | sample LaCruzMarch2015__2_FD_192410 | JGI IMG/M metagenome (GOLD analysis project Ga0247841, IMG submission 192410) | Freshwater microbial communities from meromictic Lake La Cruz, Castile-La Mancha, Spain - LaCruzMarch2015_18m | ecosystem: Environmental > Aquatic > Freshwater > Lake | place: Spain...
GAGCCCACGGGGCGACGGGAGGGCCAGACTCAACGGCAGCAAGTCCCCCAGTGGCAAGCTGGGATCCGAAAGGGAGAGGGGAGCAGGGGTCCCCCCGTTCGCTTCCGCCCACAGTAGGATAAAACAAACCTGTCTCACGACGGTCTAAACCCAGCTCACGTTCCCTGTTGGAGGGTGAACAATCCTTCTCTTCCACTCCGTTGCGGGTGGGAAGCTAGGAAGAGCCGACATCGAAGGATCAAAAAGCGACGTCGCTTCGAACGCTTGGCCGCCACAAGCCAGTTATCCCTTTGGTAATTTTTCCGTCACCTCTGGATTCGAGATATCTGGAACCCGAGACCATGTAGGCAAAGGATCGATAGGCCTCGCTTTCACGAGTCGGAATCTCACAGAGAATCTCAGCATCAATCGGGCTTTTGGCCTTCTCCTCCTGCGCGTGATTTCGGGTCACGCTGAGCCCGACTTCAGGACACCCGTGTTGCCATATAACAGGTGTGCCGCCCCAGCCAAACGCCCCATCTGCAGCTGTCCTCACCGAGAATCGAGTGCCCAGGGCGCAGCAAGGAGGGGCGGGCGCCCCACCAAGCCTTGCCCCAGACCCGCATGAGATGGAAAACCGGAAGGTGCCTTGCGACCCCGGAGGGGGGGGTGGAGTGCCCCCCACCTCGCGGAGACAGCTCGCAGGGACCAGCCTCGCCCAGAAGTCATCTCAACGCGAAGGAAACGGGCCGCAGGTGGTTGCCCAACCCCTGAAGTCGAGCCAGCACTGCTCAACCCTGCGGGCGCAGGAGAAGAGCGGGGCCAGACCCGAGACATCCCTCGAACAAGCAGGGCCAGCAAAGGCCCTACCGGGATGCCGGGGGGCACTGCGGAGTTCCGTCCCTCCTCGCTCCAGTGAGTGAGTGAAGTGTCACTGATAGTAGTGGTATCTCATCGTCGGAATCCCTCGAAAAGACCCCGGGCTCAGAAGCGAGGCCGCGAGGACCCCTCTCCCTCCCCCGAGGACTCCCATGTGAAAGCTCCTTCCACCTGTTCTGCACCTCTCATGGCACTGCACCACTGCAAATTGGCGTCAAACTCAAAAGGGTCTTCTTTCCCCGCTGTGGTTCACAAGACCGTTCCCTTGTCTGCGGCTTCGCCGGTTTGCAGCCAGGGACAGCAGAAATCTCATTGATCCATTCATGCGCGTCAATAATTGGTTGACGAGGCATTTGGCTACCTTAAGAGAGTCATAGTTACTCCCGCCGTTTACCCGTGCTTGAGGGGATCACTTCGCCTTCACATTCAGAGCACTGGGCAGAAGTCACCTTCTTAAGGACAGCGAGGGGTCCGTGGACACAACGCTGTGTTTCGATTGAACAGTTGGATTTCCCATCGCTGCAACAGCTCCACTCAGGCCATTCCGCTGCTCCCTTCCTGGTTCTCGGCTTCCTCTCCCAGGGAAAACCACCACCCCTTCCTCCTCGCTGCTCTCGGGGTGCGGGACAGACGCAGGACTTATACGGTTGGGCATTCCTGCCACCGTCCGCACCTCCCCTGCTTGCGCAGGAAAGGGGCGTGCCTGCCCGCACTCGGGAGGGAAGGACTCACTCGGGTCGTCTTCTCCGGGAAAGAGAACGCAGGTCGGAGATAGGCCTCTGGAGCCAACGCATATTCCAAGGTTGCGCGAAAAAGTTGCCGACTTCCCTTGGCTGCATTTCAACCCGTGGACCAGAAGCATCTTGCTGTGGAGACCGGCTGCGGAAGTGTGGTACGGCCAAGTGCCCAGAGCTCTCCCTCCCAGTGAGAAGACCCTCGGCTCCCCGCCCGGGAAAGAGGGACTCCAAGCATCGCTTTGCTCAGACTCGCTGTCCCGCAGTACAGGCCCTCCCCCAAAGGGGGCGTGGAGGTCTCTCCCTCTCTCTGGCCCACCCCCTCCATCCCAGTGGAGGGCTCGGGGGGCTGAGGAGACCATCCACACCTCTCTCCGGGGCAGGAGCCCACGCGCACAAGGGGATCTTTCCATGGCCTTGTTGGAGACACCCAAGGGAACCCGGTAGCAAAACCGCTACCGCAATCGTGAGCACTGGGCACATTTCTCCGCTTTATGCTCCGCTCGTCAATGGCACCAGCGTCTGAGACCGGGTGGCAACCCGAGCGAGAAAGAGAGAGAGAGTCCGAGGCACAGAGGAGGGGGGCAGGCTGGCGCGAGGCCGCGTCTCCTCGCCCGGGCCACAGCGGCTCCCCCAAACTCGTGCCTTGCTCCTCCCTCCCTCCCTCTCCCTCTCGTGTGCTCCCGGCTTCAGGCTCGCTCATTAAGCAGAAGGGGTCAGGAAAGACCAATGCAGGGGCCCAACAAAGGCGGATCCCTTTCCGTGGAAACTCCCCCGGAGGGAAGTCTTCCCGCGTTGCCACCATAGAAGGGGTCAGGACCGGAGCCCAGAGGAAGACTGTGCAGGGCACCCAGACAGGGAGGGCCGAACCCGGAGTCGAGGCTCTTGCGCGCGCACACACATCAGCCAGAGTACGTCCCCGCATGGCAGGCGAGTGGGGGGGAAAGAGGGCCGGGCCGTGCCCCAGAGGCGCTCCTCCTCCCCCGCATCGCACTTCTCTCTGCCCTCACTCGATCTGCTCCCGGCGAGGCCTCGGCGTGTGCGCACGGACTCCCCCATGACTCCTGGCCGGCCCCCACCCAGAGGGTGAAGGGCAAGAATCTTACTCCTGCGTTCTCTTCTCCGGCTTCGCTCCACGTCTGCCGCAATTCCCCCGAGGGGGAGCGCGAAGCTTTCGCCTCGCGTCTCAGATTTCGCCTCGCCCACCCTGTACTGAGGAAGCCACAACCTCCCCGCGCGGAGGCAGCCCCGGGTGACCTCCCCACCGCCTCCCCCCACGACTCGTGAGGAGAGAGGGAAGCCCACACCGTGGTGCACCACGCACGGGAAAGAAGGGTGAAGGGGGGCTCAGCCTGGGACTCTGAGACCCAGCAGCCATTCGCCTTGCAGAGGTAATCCCCCCTCTCCGACGGGGGCGCACTGGGGAGGAGGGAACCCCCAACCCCAGAGGCGCCCCCAGGAGAGAAGGTTTCGCCACTCACGTTCCCCTTTCAAAGAGTGATCCCAAGGCTAAGGGCCGGCTCACTCCTGCTCAACGGCTGTTGGCAGGAAATCCTCCTCCACACTCCGGTTTTCCAGCAGGTTCAACGCTTTGGGCCATTCTCGCTCGAATAGCGGCTACTGCAACCCAGATCTGCTCTCAAGGGGGCATCCGCCTCGGCTCACGCCAGAATGGAGTTGTGGCTCCTCTCCCCCTCCCCCCGAAGGGGGAGCAGAAGAAGGTGCCCCTTGGTATCCCTCTACACGACTGAGTTTCAGCCATGAGTGAATCGCTCTGCGAAAAGCATGCCACCACCACGGTCAACGTTGCGGAGAAGGGAAGGGGGGTGCAAAACTCTGGAGAGTCATTCGTTTTCGGAGCTGCTCGCTTGGGCGGGCGAGTTGTTACACACTCCTGAGCGAATGTCAACCTTCATGACCACCGTCCCACTATCGCCAGCAAGCAGCATCCTTAAACGGGGCTCTGACAGAGTCAGCACTTGGACTTCCCAGGCACGTTCTCGGAGCACCCCGCATCGCCTGTACTGCTTACCAGTAAAGGCCCGCAGAAAGCCCAGGCTACTCGGTCCCAGGATCAGCTCTTCTCTCTTCCCCGCGTTTTCGAGCCCGGACGCCCGCAGCATCCCTCTCGGTTGGACCGCTCGGGGCGGAAAGCACCACATCTCTGCAGCACCCTCCCTCCTGGGAGGAAGGGGGTCGGGAACCTCCACACTCCTTGCACAGCCTCTGGGTCGGCTCCTCTTCGGACTGCCCCAATGGTGGGCCGGCACTGCTCCCCTCGCACGTTGGCAGTTTGAAGATAGGTTGAGAAGGAAGCCTTCCCAGAGGTGTGCCGCTCCTGCATTGCTCGTCGACACGAAGTTGCTGCTGTGGGCTCTTCACCAGACCGAGACGGGTCCTCCGTTCCCGAGTCGCTGCAAGGACACCCCGTGCTCGAAGGGGCCTGACCCAGGGAGGCGCGAATAGCACTCTTCAAAGGCACTTGGGCTTCAGCTTTCCTGAGGGAAACTTCGAGGGAAACCAGCTACCAGGAGATTCGATGAGCCTTTCACCCCTACTCCAGACTCCGACAAACGAATTGCACGTCAGTATAAAGACCGGCTTCCACCGCAGTTTCCCACGGCTTCACCGTGCTCTGGAGTAGTTCATCTCCTTTCGGGTTCCACTTCACCGGCTCGCACTCGGATCCTTGTCCAACAATCGACAGGAAGGACCGGTGGCTGTTGCAGGGGTACCCATTCCGCACGCTCTCGTCGCGCCTCCGCACCGGCAAAGCCTCTCGGGGAAGCAGGGAACGAAGGAAGTAGCCCATCCGCCCAGGCACACGGAGAGACTCCTCTCTCGGCAGGGAGGGTCAGAGGTAAGGGGGGCCTCGCTCTCTCTCTCGGGAGACTCTCCCGCGGCCCCGCTCGTCTTCATTCTCAGGCAAAGCAAAGCAAAGCCTTTCCCCCCTCGGCGTCTCCTCGGACCCTGCAGTGCATCTCTCCGTGCCCTGGCGCTCTGCGGGGGGCGGCATCTCCCCCACCACCCGAACTTCTCTCTGGCTTCTCCGGTGCGTGGAACTCTCCCCCATTCACAGCTCAGCATCCCTGAAAAGGGGTTTGCCTTGACTTCGCGTGAGAGGCGAGCCCGACTTAGAGGGTCCCTGGTCCGTTCAATGGATGGAGGGGCTTGTCCCAAGCCCGCAGGCGTGTCATTCCCCTCGCCCATTCTCCCAGGAGGGAGTGCGAAAGGGGACGCCCCCGCATCTCCAGTCCACCAGGGGGTTCTCTCTCTCCGCTAGGTCTGGGGCCTCGTAGCCATGCCTCGCCGCAGGGTCTCACACTTGCCGGTGAAGTGAACTCCTGGGTCCGTGTTTCAAGACGGGTAGCCGATTCACCCGCACGCCGAGGACACCTCGGGGGGTCTCCAGGGCCGCTGCCTCGCGCCTTGCGGCTCTTCTCTCAGCGAGCAATGCCCCTGGGTTCCCCTCCAGAAGTGGGCGCCTGCCTTTCCCAACCCCGAGGCTGCCCCCCACCCCCCGCTCCGAGGAGCGTGGGGCGAAGGTGCAGAGGGGAGGGTCCACGCCGCCCCCGGGATTACATGCACAGCAAACTCCGCATCCAGGAGAGTCCACACCTTGCCCCCACCTTCAGAAAACCCCGCTGGGTCCGTCGCTAGGAAGATTCACTCTGCATGAGGCTAGGAGCCGGCTCTCCTAGGGGCAAGAGGCGCTTCGTCTCCGGAGCTCGGCTTGGCGCAGCAACCAGGGGCCCTCCGTGCCTTGGCATGCCCCACCGCTACCATAGGTGAGGCCAGCCCCGGAACCCCCCTGGCTCCCGAGAGAGAGTGGGAGGGTTATAGGGCCTTGCCCAGCAGGCGGGCTGAGACCAGCTCTTCTACACTGCAGCAGCTTCAGGTACTTTCACTCTCCTTGCAGAGTGCTTTGCACGTTTCGGTCGCCCTACTTGTGCAATATCGGTCACCAGCCGTGTAGAGGGATTCTCCCTGAGACACCCCAGGAATCATCGGGCTGCACTTTCAAGCAGCCTTACACAGGAGGAGGCAGCAAGCCGCAGGGAGCACCCCGCTGAGCCATTCCGAGAAGAGCGACTGCGTTCACACCAGGATTTCACCTTCGGTACGCCTCGCAGGGAGCTCTTCCTAGCTCCTGCTCCATCGCTCCACATCTCTCCCCGGAGAGGGAGAGGGAAAGCTCCGCTGGAGGTGTCCCCGCAGCTCGTGCATCCAAGCCCCGCACGGTCAGCGCGTGGGAGTCGCCCACGAAGGGTAGCCCCGTAGCCCAGGCCGCCGTCAGGAGGCAAGCCTCCCTCCGGCCCCAGGACGCAGAAGGCTCCCTTGCTTCACTCGCGACCAGCGGAGGCGTAGCACCTTGCGGTTCTCACGTTTCTCTCGCCGTTACTGAGAGAGACACGGTGGTCTTCTCTTCCTCTGCCAAAAGATATGCTTAAGCTTGACAGGTCACTCTCCGATGCCGTCAGGAAGCTCCACGAAGAATCTCTCCTCTGGACAGGCTCCCCGCACTCTCCGCCCTGCTTTTCCCGTCCCCTCCCCCAGCTCGGGGGGAACCACTCTCGGGGGAAAGCGAGGTCGGTGAGGGGGAAGCTAGTCCAGCCGAGCGATCGCTGCGCCGCGAATCAACAGGAAGCAGACTGCAGAGGTGAGCCGAGAAGGGAGCACAGAGTCGAGCGCCTCTTCCCCCCCTCGCACTCGAGAAGAGGGGGAAAATCGGCGGACAACCCCATGGCGCGGTCCTCCCAATGCATTCCCTCGTCCTTCGGTTCGCTCTGTGCCTCGCCGCTACTCGAAGCGTCTCTGGGTGGTGTGTCCTCCCGTCAGGGGCTGCCCCAAGAGGGGGTCCGGCTCATTCCGTCCCGTGGTGTCTTCCAGGAAGCTGCCAGGTCATGCCACGCCAAGCTTCTCAGAGGTTTCGGAAGGGGCATCTCCCTCTCCCTGTCTCGGTCCCCAGGCCTGCACAAGGGGTGCAGGCTAGGGGACGGAGGGAGACACGCCCTCCCGTCCTGCTCTCCGTCTCCGATTCCGCAGGGTGGTTCTCTCCTCGGCCCACAGCTCTCGAACTCTGGGGATGTCGCTTCAGGGCACACACAGGGTAAAAGAGACCCCCCTCGCTCACTAAAGGGAGGTTCCGCCACCCTGCGCTGTTCTCGGTGTGCCCCACAGCTCTCTCTGTGCGCCCTGCTCTCCCTCTTCCCCAGAGCGCGGCCGAGGAAGCGGCTAGCATCCGTTCTTCCAGGAAGCGGGGGACGGCGGACCCCCTCTGCTCTCGTACTCTTGCGGCAGAGCCCCCCTGGTCTCCCAGAGGAACACACACCTCTCCATGGCACAAGGAAGGACTCCGGAGGCGGCTCAGAGATCTCCCCACCCCTTCTCTCTAGATGGGTGGACAGACGCTCTGCTCCGGACTCTCGCTCTTCTCCGTCTGCATCCGGCGTTCGCCACAGGCTCTCTTCGCTGCGGAGTGCTCAAGGACTATTCCACCTTGCTGGGGGTGGCCCACCAGCAGCTCCCCCACATCCCAGTCTGGGTCTCCCTCTTCCTTCCACTCCACAAAGCCATGTCTCTCCCTCCCCCGCCCGCAGAGGCGGAGGGGAGGGGGCGACGGATGGAGTCAAAGGCGAGTCCCAGTGTGGGGGGGGCGCCGAGAAGCCGCCCTCTCAGACAACGCAGAGTGTCCTTCACCGTCGTCGGGGCCCTCTCCCTCTCTCGGTCGCTGCTCGAATCGCGATAGAGAGGTACAGGGCACCCGTCCACCAGCTCTGGGAAACTTCCTGAGACACGGGAAAGCCCTCTCCGTCCCCGAGGGGAGGAAAGGGCCTGCAGGCTGCGTTCGAAGTCATTCCTCCTCCATGTGCTTGCATCGCGGGACGCTGCGACTCGGCAAACCATATCGGGGTCGACTCCGTTCTTCCTCACGGCTGGTGCCAAGGCATCCACTGCTGCAGTGAACTCCAGGGGAAGGGGGCAAGAGAGCCAGGGGAGTACACTCCGCAGGGACAGAGAGGGCCAGCTTCCCAAAGCGCCAGCGCCTCCCCCTCCCCCACTTCTGCGGCTCCTGACTCTCCACCCCCTCGAGATGGGCGGTACAGGATTGGGTCTCTGGTGCATTCCCCTTCCGTGGGAGCGGGCCGAGACGGCGACTCCCGCTCTAGAGTACTGGGCTCGCCCCGGGGAACTCTCTCCAGCCGTTCACACCGTGGTCCTCTTACCTTCCCTTCCAAGGTCTCACCCAGGTCTCGCGGCTCCGGTCTCCCAACTCTCACGCCAGCCTCCCCATCGGCCCACACCTCTCACCCCCACCCCACTTCGCCGGTCTGCCGGGACTCGGCTACGTGGAGGGGGAAGGGCCGTGGCGCTCTGTGCGCTAAGGGGAAGCAGGGTGCGACTGAGAGAAAGACCCAGGGAAACAGCGGCAGGGAAAGCCACGGGCGAAGGCAGCCCACGGGGCTCTGCTCTCGGAACCCAAGTCCTCTGCACCTCTCCACGGTGACTGCCGAAACCCTCGGAGCGCCATTCTCAAGGGAGGGGTCTCCCCCCCCGAACCCACTTGCCGCCCCCCCTCCCCGGGCACCCAGGGGTGCCCGTGCAGAAGGAGAGTTGGAAGCCGGGTGGGGAGGGAGAGAGCCCGGAATCGCTACTGTGACAGCCGAAACCAGAGGGCCATTCTCAGTGTTCTCCGATTTCAGCCCACTGCAAGGTGCCAAAGGGGCACACACCACCCGAATCCCAGGTATTCGGGGGAAAGGTAAAGCCAACGCAGAGAGAAGCCCTCGGCTCAGGAAGAGGTCCTTTCACGGGTGCTCGCTCCCTTCCCCACCCCGCCGCCGCCGTTCTCCCTCTCCGTCGGCACCCGAGGGTTGCCCCGGGGTGTCCTCAGGGGAGAGAGGGAAGCGGGGGGAGCAGCAACACCCCTCCCAGCTGCGCTCCGTTCCGGTGGGTCGGCAATCCGGCAGGGAGGGGAGGCCCAGGGGACCCCCGATCCCTCTCTCCGTGGTGACTGCCCTGAGACTTCCCCTCCCCCCACACCCTCAAAGGGGTGGGGGGTCAGCAAGCCTCCTCTCTCCAGGCAGCCCCCACAGAAAGCCCCATGGACGCCCCCCACCGCCGCACGCCCTCGGTCCCCCCGCATCCTCCATCTCTGCCCCTCTCTCAGTGGGGCAAGGACAGGAAGAAGCCGGGGACTCCCTCGAGAAGGGCCACACGGCGGACAGAGAGCCCACAGGAACACTGTAGAGTGAATGATCCTGCAGCAGGTTCACCTACAGCAACCTTGTTACGACTTTTGCTTCCTCCAGCAATGAGATATTGGCCGAATTCTTCGTTCACGAGGGGGGCGGGGGCCGAACCCGGAGGTCCGGTCCTCGGCCCTTCCCCGCTACTAGCCTCCTCGGGCCTCTATCTCAGCGCCATCGGTAGCAACGACGGGCGGTGTGTACAAATGGCAGGGACGCAGTCAGCGCAGGCTGATGACCTGCACTTACTGGGCATTCCTCGTTCAAGGCGAACAGTGGCAAGCACCGATCCCCAATCACGTCCGGTGAGCTTGGGGATTTCCCAGTTCATCGTCAAACCACGGGAACTCCTGGATTCCGGTGGACACCAGCAGAGCAGAGCAGAGCCTCTCCCCCTCGAAAGGGAGAGCGGCCCCACCCCACCACCGCTGGATACCACAGGGGACTTTCCACAGGCTCACAACAGCATTGTCGTGCGCGTGCGGCCCTGGGCATCTAAGGGCATCACAGACCTGCTGTCGGCTTCCGGCTGTGGGTACTTAGTCCAAGACGAAGTGCCCGAGCCCACTGAGAAGCAACCGCGCGCCACTCTCGGGCCAGACCAGCCCCAAGCCGAGGCCCAGGGAGGTCGTGAGCCCTACAGCGAGCGAGAGCGCTGGCTACTGGAAGGTGAAGACCTCGCTCGTTATCGGAATCAACCAGACAAATCACTTCACCAACCAAGAACGACCATGCACCACTTGCCGAGTTATCAAGAGAGTGCTTCAGCCTGTCATGTCCTGTCCACGTGCTATCCAGGTAACGTTCCCCGTGTTGAGTCAAATTAAGCCGCACACTCCACGCCTTGTGGTGCCATTCCGTCAATTCCTTTAAGTTTCAGTCTTGCAACCGTACTCCCCCCTGAACCCATACACTTGGATTTCTCGTTGCGGGGGGTAGGACAGGGGCAGACATTCCGAAGGAACACTGCCCCCATCCTCAGTAGGCACAGTTTACAGCGCGGACTACGAGGGTATCTGATCCTCTTCGATCCCCGCACACTCGCTCTTGATTGGCTGGTCGAGACCCGCTCAGCGCTTTCGCCTCTGGTGGTCCTGAGACGGGTCAAAGCGTTTCACCGCTCGCCGTCCAGTCCCCTGAGCACCGAAACGACCTCCGTCAACACCTCGTTCCCTGGTCCATCCTCGCAGCCCAAGGGCTCCGGGTGGGATGAGGCCCGAGACTGTTCTCTCGTTCCCCACCCCCTCTTTCCCAGACCTGGGTGAACCCACGGGGACGTCCCATGAGGAAGCGAAGTTCGTCCAAGAATAGGCCAGTAAAGAATGCCAGAACATTGGATCCAATGGACCGGTCCCTTGTCATGCCACGCTTGGACATCCGATCGCCAGAAAGGGCAACTGCTCGGAGCGCTCAGCTTTGTTCATGGTACAAGCCCAGTGGGCGTCTCCCTTGGCCTGCAAGACCAGCCCCCAGAATCTCCCACCGCCCCCGCGAACGGGGGGGAGGAGAGACGCTCTCTGGGTGCCGACCTCTCGGCCCCTCCGCAAGGTTTCAGGATGTAGGCCACAAGCAGAGAGGAAGACTCTCTGCAGAGAGGGAGCGCCGAGGGATCCCCGAATCCACGAGTCGCCTGAAGAGGGCAGGCCCTGCTCCAGTCGCTGCGGGGGGATGGTCCCCAACGCTGCCCCCTGCTCTTCGAAGAATCGCTCCCACTGAAAACCCCAGGTCCCGGCACCTCCCCTCCACTTCTCCCACTCCCGCGCAAAGAAAACCACCGGGGGAGGAAGAGAGAGCAGGGGTCGCCCCCCGTTGTCGGGGAACTTCCCACGTGCTCCTCTCCCCCCGGCGGCCCAGGCGACCGGCGGAGCGGGAAGAGGGCAGGGCCAAGACCAGGGCGGCACCTCAAGTCTGCACCGGCTTCCGCCTCGGGGGGAAGAACCCACCCTGGGCTTCGGACACGGGCAGGGTCTCGGATGCCAACCAACTCCGAGCTTTTTAACAGCAACAACGTCAAAGTAGGCCACTTGTGCTGGAATTACCGCGGCTGCTGGCACCAGACTGGCCCACAAGTGGATGCTCACTGCATTCCTTGGGTCCTCATTCATTCCACCAGTCCCGATCAATCTAACCGGATACAGGTAGCACTCCTCGTCGCTGCTTCACCAATGCACACTGATATTGAGCAATTTGCGCGCCTGCTGCCAACCTTGGTTGTAGTAGCCGTATTTCAGGCTCCCTCTCCGGAATCGAACCCTCATTCCGCGTTACCCGTTATCGCCACCGTGGTCCCGGGGACCGCCATCCGGGGCTGATAGGGCAGAAATCCGAGCAGGGTAGTGGGGTAGCTTCGCAGGTCTCCCCACTAGCGCATTCCCGTGGCAGTGGCATCAGCCCCTCTCGAGGTCGCGTATGCTGGCCCGTCCCGGCGAGGAACGCCGTTCCCCGCCTCTCGGCGGGACCTCCCTCTCATGGCATCCTCCACAGAAGGCTTGGTTCCACCTCGGCAGAGATGGCCCCCCACAGTGGGGGAGGGCGGCAGGCTCCTTCTTTGTTTCAGCCCAGTGGATCCCCTCGCATCCCTCTCTCATCCCAGAAGAGAAGAGGAGGAATGGAAAGGAGGGCCTGCTCACCTTCCCCACATGTATTAGCCAACTGTTTCAGAAAGAGAGGGTGTTCCACCGACGGCCAGAAGGGAGCACGATGGCGCCCGCGCTCTTCCTGCAATCTCAGGACGCAGAAGGGCACAGGGCCCGGGGCTTTCCCTCCTCCCCCGAAGGGGGGGAGTCCCCGTCTCCCATCACACGTTCCCCCAAGAGGGACGGAAGCACTCCCTGCAGAGATTCTTGCTGGTCTAATGAGCCATTCGCAGACAGGTTGTGCAGCAAGGCCGCGTGCTCTCACACGTGCATGGCTTAGCCCTTGAGAGAAGCATACGTTCGCCGGTAGGATCAACCGGGTAGCCACAGCGCTCTTCAAAGCGAGCCAGGAACAGAGACCCCAGACGGGGAGAGAGAGAAGCCCCGGCTCTCTCGGTAGGACAAGGGGGGAACTCGCCCCCAGTGCACCGTCATGCCGCTGCGTGAGGGAAGGGCGAAAGGGCCCAGCGCACGCCCCCTCTTCTCCGCTGCCTTGCACTCTCGGCTCTCCCTCTCGGATTCCCTGGGGAGTTGTCCGGGACCCAGCATTCCCGGCCCAGGGAACAAACCCATGAGAGTTGCCCGGAAGCAGAGAGTGCAAGGCACCCAGTCAGCGGAGGGGCAAGCCAGGACCCCGACCTTTCGTCTCCTTGCTCACAACTTCTGCCAGCGACACGGTCGGCCATGCAAGCACTCCCAGTGTCCCCTGCTCGTCTTCTCCCCGCTGTGGGGCTCGCCAGGCCCTCTTCGTCGAGCATCTCGGGTAGGATCAACCGCTCTGCGCTCAGACTTCGACCGAGGTTCTCCTGCCAGAAAGGTTCTCCGCGTCTTCTTGCTCTCCAGTCACCAAACTGAGAAAGAACGGAAAGGAGTTGGGGCGCTCCTGCTCTCTGCTCTGCCCTCCATTCTCCGCGTGGCTCGCTCTCGAAACGCCTCTGCCGGAGAGATGGGGGGAGTGAGCACCTCTTCCCCCCGCCGCCGTTCTCAACTTCGGAGTCCGCTCCCTGGGAAAGCTCTGCTGGGTTCATCGCCTGTGTAGACTCGCACTGCGCACCGTAGCGCGGTGGGGAGGAGGGCTGGTAAGGCTCCTCTCTCCCCAGCGGGGCACCCCCTGTCTCAGAATACCCACAGCAAGACCCAGGCGGGACCCAGAGGAGGGAGAGAATCTGTGGCTCTCCTGCTCCTCCGCTCATCTCTGTCCCGTCTGCGCCTCTGAACTCGAGCCATCGGTATTCGACCACAGGGGAATGCCACTCTCTGGATATCGACCGTCAAGTAGGCTGGGTCTCTCACCTGACCACCTCTTCTCGGTGGGTGGTCTGGGGTGCCTCGGCACCGACGTGCGTCCCGGGTAGAGACCCGGATCGGGACACACCAATCGCCAGGGACAGCAGGAATCTCAGTGATCCACTCATGCGCGTCAATATTTGATTGACGAAGCATTTGGCTAGACCTTAAGAGAGTCATAGTTACTCCCGCCGTTCGGGTCTGCATGTGAATCTCACTTTCCGCCTTCACATTCCGAGCACTGGGCGGGACACGCTGCTCCGTTCCGACTTGGAAGCTCCCGCGCTCCCGCTGGGATTTCGACATCCACTCCAGAGATCGGGCTGTGCAGGCACCAGCCCTGCCAAGGGACAGAAGCACACTAGAGCGTTTCCGGGTTGCCCTGTTCCTGCATGCAGGGCCAGCATCCTCACAAGGAAGATTCCATCACCGATTCCCCCCGTGCTCTTCCTTTCCCTCCGAAGAGGGAGGAGGGAGGGCCGAGGGCTGTAGCCAAAGTCTCAGGTATCCCTCAGGACTCCTTACATGGGCAGCATCCATGCAGCACCCCTGGTGTAGGGGCCGGACCGAACCGCGGCGAGCCTCGCGCGCACGCGAGGGAGGGTGGTACCACGAAGGGAAATGCCGCCAGGAACAGGGGAGCCCAAGTCCAGTCCCAGGGCTCTCGCCCACAAGGGAGCACGTGAGAGGTCACCTGGGAGAACCCGGGTCAACCCGGCCTGCACCCCGCAAACCCTTCTCTCTTCGCAGGAAAGGGGAACACGGCTTTCACACCCATCAGCGCCACGACAGGGGGAGCTCTCGCCGCGAGGGGAGGGAGAGGAGGACCGCACATCACTCCCGAAGGAGATCAGTTCAGGCCCCCCCGCTCCAGGCCACCTCGGGCGAAAACCCCCGCAGAGGGGTAACTTGGTTCTGGTTTCAGCTTTAGAGGCGTCCAACCCATAACCAGCCGACGCAGCCTCACCGCACGAGGGTTCCCCCTCACGGTGGAAGCCGTGGGTCAGGCAGGAGTGTTCCTCTCGTACTAACTCATGCTGCCAAGGGCCACCCGCTGCGCGCCCAGGGAATCTTGCACCGCACTGAGCCGAACCGCTTCGCCCCGTACCCCAGGCATTGCCCCTTGACTCAAGGGGACATGAGCAGCGTAGCGCCCCTCCGGGCGGAGGGTGCGCCTGTCTCCGAGCCCACGGGGCGACGGGAGGGCCAGACTCAAGGGCAGCAAGTCCCCCAGTGGCAAGCTGGGATCCGAAAGGGAGAGGGGAGCAGGGGTCCCCCCGTTCGCTTCCGCCCACAGTAGGATAAAACAAACCTGTCTCACGACGGTCTAAACCCAGCTCACG
>Ga0247841_10009008_pt1 | contig 14108 bp, 22 predicted proteins | sample LaCruzMarch2015__2_FD_192410 | JGI IMG/M metagenome (GOLD analysis project Ga0247841, IMG submission 192410) | Freshwater microbial communities from meromictic Lake La Cruz, Castile-La Mancha, Spain - LaCruzMarch2015_18m | ecosystem: Environmental > Aquatic > Freshwater > Lake | place: Spain...
GACCAAAGAAGAGAAAGAGTAAAAATGAAAACAAAAGAGTTACGGTCACTGACAAAAAAGGATTTGGAAACAAAAAATGAGGAATTAAGAAAAGAGCTTATTAAAAGTAATGCTCAGATAGCCACAGGAACTGTTCCAAAAAGCCCGGGTCAGATAAAACAAATGAAAAAAACCATAGCTAAGATTTTAACAATACTAAAAGAAAAAAATGAGTGAAATTTGCACAACTTGCGGACTACCAAAAGAACTATGCGTTTGCGAAGAGATAGCAAAAGAAAGCCAAAAGATAATAGTAAAGACAGTCAAGAAAAAGTTCGGAAAACTCAACACGGTTGTTGAGGGGATTGATAGCAAGGACATAGACATAAAAGAGGTTGTAAAAAAACTGAAAAGTTTGCTTGCATGTGGAGGAACAATAAAAGCAGGAGTAATTGAATTGCAGGGAGAACACAAGCAAAAAGTAAAAAGCGCATTGATTCAGATGGGGTTTTTGCCTGAAACAATAGAAGTCAGATAAAAGGAAATGAAAAACATACTAAAAGATGAATTAATAGGTAAATCCGCGAAAATAAAATATAACAAAAAAGAGTTTGAAGGAAAAATCATTGACGAAACAAAAAACATATTGATTATAAAAACAAAAGAGGGAAACAAAAAGATAATAAAAATCAACTCGAAAATCGAGATTGACGGTGAAATAATCGACGGAAAAAAAATCAACAAAAGACCTGAAGACAGGATTAAACTAAAATGAAGAAAACAATCGGAATTGAAACAAGAAAACCTGAGAAGGAATGCAATGATGAAACATGTCCTTTCCACGGAAAACTTTCAGTTAGAGGAAGGAATTTCACAGGAAAAGTAATAGCGGCAAAATCACACAAAACAGTAACAGTGGAATGGGAAAGGACAAAATTCCTGCCAAAATATGAGAGATATGAGAAAAGAAAAACAAAAGTAAAAGCTCACAATCCTTTGTGCATTAATGCAAAAGAGAATGATATTGTAAAAATAATTGAATGCAGACCATTAAGCAAAACAAAAAATTTTGTTGTTGTTGAGATTGTAAAATGAAACCGATAAAAGCGAACATAACAAGAGGTTTGCCTGTTAGCGCAAACTTAGAAACCTGTGATAATTCAGGCGCCAAAGTACTTAGAATAACCTGTGTTGTTGGATTGAAAACAGTGCATAGAAGAAAGCCTGCAGCAGGAATTGCTGATTTGGTAATGGCATCTGTAAAAAAAGGAAGACCTGATATGAGAAAAACAGTGGTTTATGCAGTAATTGTTAGGCAGAAAAAAGAGTACAGAAGACCTGATGGAACAAGAATAAAATTCGAGGATAACGCAGCAGTTGTATTAAAAGATGACAAAGGTAATCCAAAAGGAACAATTTTCAAGGGAGCAATTGCAAAAGAAGCCTGTGACAGATGGCCAGGAATTGCAAAGGTTGCAAGAATCATAGTATAAGAGTAGATCATTGATATGAAACATTGAGGAATTGAAATGAAAATAAGATTTTCAAAAGCATGGAAAGGAAGCAAGCAAAGAAGAAAGCAGAGAAAGTATAGATACAATGCTCCTCTTCATTTAAGAGGAAAGTTTTTGAATGTTCATTTAAGCAAAGAGCTGAGAAAAAAAACAGGAAAAAGAGCTGTAAGGCTGAGAAAAGGCGATAAAGTAACAATATTAAGAGGAAATTTCAAGAAAAAAGAAGGAAAGGTTGAAAGAGTAGACATGAAAAAATCAAAGGTTTATGTTTCAAAGATAGAAAACGAAAGAAAAGAAGGAACAAAAGTTTTGGTTCCTTTGGACCCTTCAAATCTTATGATAACTGAATTGGTTTCGGATGACAAAGCAAGAAAGAAGATTATAGAGAGGAAATAAAATGGGTAAGAAACATCTTAAAAGACTAGTGGCTCCAAGAACATGGAGAATAGAGAGAAAAACAACTACCTTTATTACAAGACCAAACCCAGGAGCACATTCATATGAATTAGGAATGTCTCTAAACCTGATATTCAAAGATTTGCTTAGCTATTGCAAAACAAGCAAGGAAGTTAAAGGAATTTTGCACGACAAAGAAGTATTGGTAGATGGAGAAAGAAGAAAAGACCCTAGATTCATGGTTGGTTTCATGGACACTCTTTCAATACCTGTAATAAAAGAAGATTTTAGGATATTGTTGGACAAAAAAGGAAAATTGAATTTAATCAAGATAAAAAAGAATGAAGCTGACTTGAAACTTTCAAAAATAATAGGAAAAAAAGTGCTTGGAAAAAACAAGGTGCAGCTGAATTTGAGCGACGGAAGAAATATTCTGGTTAAAGAAAATAAATACAATGTTTCTGATTCATTACTAATAAAGGTGCCTGAGCAGGAAATAAAAGAATCCGTAAAATTAGAGAAAGGCGCCATAGTTATACTAACTGGCGGAAAACATATTGGAATCAGCGGTGAAGTTGATGAAATAATAAATAATGTTATAACAATAAATATAGGAGATGAAAAAATCCAGACGAAAAGGAATTATGCTTTCGCTATTGGAAACAAAAAGCCACTTATAAGTCTAAGTGATTAAAATGAATAAGATGAGAGAAATAAAAGTAGCAAAAATAACTCTGAACATCGGAGCAGGAAAAGACCAGGAAGTATTAAAGAAAGGTCTAAAACTATTGAAAAATATTACAGGAGCAACTCCAATTCAGACAATAACCAATAAAAGGCTTGCTGCTTGGGGATTAAGGCCCGGACTTCCAATAGGATGCAAAGTCACATTAAGAAAAGAGAGAGCTGTTGAAATTTTAAAGAATTTATTAAAAGCAAAAGAGCACAGGTTAAATGAAACACAATTTGATGATAACGGCAATGTTGCCTTCGGAATTCACGAATATATTGATATTCCAAATGCAAAGTATGACCCTGAAATAGGAATAATGGGTTTTGAAATCTGTGTAAGCCTGGAAAGGGCAGGCTACAGGATAAAGAGAAGAAGAATGCAGAAGAAGAAAGTTCCGGTAAAACACAGAATAAACAAGCAGGAAGCAATAGAATTCATGAAAGATAAATTTAATGTTCAGGTAGGTGCATAAGATGACTACAAGCGATTATAGAAAAGTTTTGAAACAAATAAAGAACAAGCCTGGAAAGCTCAAGAAGTTTGAGAAATACAACACACCGAAAGAAAGAAAGTGTGGAATGGCAACAAAGAAATGCAGAAGATGCGGCAGAATGGGCGCGCATATCAGCAAATACGGCCTGCATTACTGCAGAACATGCTATAGGGATGTAGCAACAAAATTAGGATTTAAAAAATTCAGTTAGGTGAAAAAATGACATTGTGCGATCCATTGGCAAACGTGCTTTCAGTAATATTAAGTTATGAGAAAGTCGGAAAGAAAGAGATTTTGCTTAATTATAATTCCAAGATAATAAAAGAGATATTGAAAGTAATGCACGAAAACCAGTATATTGGAAGCTTTAACGAAGTAAAAGACATAAAAATGAACAAAATAAAAGTCAATCTTTTGGGAAACATAAACAAATGCGGAGCAATAAAGCCAAGATATAATATAAAGGTTGACAACTTTGAAAAATTCGAGAAAAGATATTTGCCATCAAAGGATTTCGGAATTTTGATTGTTTCAACACCGCAGGGAATGATGACGCACTATATGGCAAAAGAGAAAATGCTGGGCGGAAAATTAATAGCATATATTTATTAGTTAAAAAATGAAAGATTTGGTTTAAAATGAAAGCAAAAGAACTCAAGGACGAACTGAAAATTCCTGAAGGGATTGCTGTTAGTTTGCAGAATGGCACTTTTGAAGTAAAAGGCAAAAAAGGAGCAATAAACAGAAAACTGGTAAATCCGAGAGTTAAGATATATGTTGAAGGAGAAAAAGTAGTATTTGAAACCAAGATGCCTACAAAGAGAGACAAAAAAATAATAAATACATATAAGGCGCATTTGAAAAACATGTTCCATGGTGTAAAAGAAGCCTTTGTTTACAGATTAAAAATATGCTCAGGACATTTCCCGATGAATGTATCAGCTGCAGGGAATGAATTCATTGTCAAGAATTTTTTGGGAGAAAAAGTTCCCAGAAAGATAAAATTCGACAGCAAAAATGTTTCAATAAAAGTTGACGGCACTGAAGTAATTGTTGAAGGCATGGACAAGGAAAAAACAGGGCAGACTGCAGCAAGCATCGAGCAATTGACAAGAAGGGCCGGATTCGACAGAAGAATATTCCAGGACGGAATTTATATTACTGAAAAACCAAAAAGAGATCAGATTTAATAAGAGATTAAAATGAAAAATTTACTTGAGTTAAGAAAGAAGCTAAAGAACAGAAAACCTAAGTTTATCAGGCAGGACTCCCACAAAAAAAAGAGAGTTAAGTTCAGCTGGAGAAGGCCCAAAGGACTGCATTCAAAGATGAGACTGGAGCTGAAAGGATATAGAAGAAATGTTGAAATAGGCTGGGGTTCTCCGAAGGAAGTTAAAGGCTTAAGTTCAGATGGCTTGGAAAAAATCACTGTAAATAATATTGACGATTTGAAAAAACTCGATGCAAAAAAGCAAGGAGCACTTATTTCAGGAAATGTTGGCCTGAAAAAAAGGCTTGAGATACTAAAAGAGGCTGAGAAATTAAAAATCAAAATTTTAAACATCAAAAATCCTGAGAAATACATTAAAGATGCAGAAGAATTCTTGAAAAATAAAAAGGAAGAGAAAGCTGCAAGAGCGAAAGAAAAAGAAAAGAAGAAAACAGAGAAAAAGAAAGAAACAAAAAAAGAAGAAAAAACAATAGAAGAAAAGGTAGAATTAACCGACGAAGAGAAAAAAGAAAAAGACAAGGAAGAGAAAGACAAGTTATTGACAAAAAAACAGTAATAATAGCTAAAAACCATAAAAACAAAATAAAAGATTTAAAATGAACCTTACAACACAAAAAAGATTGGCAGCACAGGTATTGAAGTGCTCTCCAAAAAGAATAATATTTGATTATACTAGATTGGAAGATATAAAAGAGGCAATAACCAAAACAGACATAAGAGCGTTGGTTATTGACAATGCTATAACAAGGAAACCTGTTAAAGGCATATCAAGGGTAAGAGCAAGAGAAAGGCATGTTCAGAGAACATTGGGAAGACAAAGAGGAGCAAGTACAAAAAAAGGAAAGCAGACAGCAAGAAGCCCAAGAAAAAGGGAATGGATAAACAGAGTAAGATTGCAGAGAGAATTAATAAGAAACCTGAAAGATAAAAAATTGGTTGATAATATTACATTCAGAGATTTATACCAGAAAATAAAAGGTGGATTTTTCAGAAATAAAAGGCACCTTAAGATATACTTATCCGAGCACAATTTAATAAACAGGAACAACAAAGAAAATGGCAAAACAAAGTAAAAGAACTGTACCTTACAGGAGAAAAAGAGAAAACAAAACCAACTACAAGAAAAGATTGGGTTTGCTTAAATCAAAGAAGCTTAGATTAGTTGTAAGAATGTTCAATAAAAATATAACTGCACAGCTTATCGAATATAGTCCTGATGGAGATAAAGTAGTAATGTTCTCAAATTCAAAAGAGCTCGAAAAAAAATATGGCTGGAAATTAAGCAGGTCAAATATGTCTGCCGCATATCTGGTTGGTCTTATTATAGGAAAGAAAGCAAAAGGCAGAGAAGCAATACTTGATACAGGATTATATAATATAATGTCAGGCTCAAAAATGTATGCAGCATTAAAAGGCGCTGTTGACGGCGGCTTGAAAATACCTTGTGAAAAGGAAATATTTCCAAAAGAGGATAAAATACAGGGAAAACATGTTGCCGACTATGCAAAAGTACTGAAGAATAACGAAGAGAAATACAAAAAGCAGTTTTCATTGTACCTGAAAAATAACATAAAACCAGAGGATATTGAAAAATATTTTAAGGAAACTAAAGAAAAAATATTGAAAGGTTAAAATGCCAAGAAGAAAAAATACAAGAAATGAGGAAAGAGCAGAACCAAAAAATTCCACTGTTACAGAGTTAGAATGGACTCCTAAAACAGAGCTTGGAAAGAAAGTAAAGAACAAGGACATTACAGACATAAACGAAGTTCTTGACAACAAATATGCTATTCTTGAAGCAGGAATAGTTGATACATTGCTTCCGGGACTTGAAAAGGACCTGTTAATGATTGGACAATCAAAAGGTAAATTTGGCGGCGGCCAAAGAAGAGTATTCAGGCAAACACAGAAGAAAACAAGAGAAGGTAATAAACCTAAATTTGCAACACTTTCAGTTATAGGGAATAGAAATGGAATTGTTGGAATAGGATACGGAAAATCAAAAGAAACAGTTCCTGCAAGGGAAAAGGCCTTCAGAAGTGCAAAATTGAATTTAATAAGAATCAGAAGAGGCTGCGGTTCATGGGAATGCGGCTGCGGAACTCCCCACAGCATTCCGTTTAAAGTCGAAGGAAAATGCGGCTCATGCAGGATAGTTTTAATGCCTGCCCCAAAAGGTACAGGATTATGCATTGAAAAAGAATGCGGAAAAATTTTGGCATTGGCAGGAATAAAAGATGTATGGTCAAGATCATATGGTCAATCAAGAACAAAAATGAATATGATCAATGCGTGCTTTACTGCATTGAAAAAAATAACAGAAACAAAAGTTCAGGAAAGGCACATTAATACTTTAAGCATAAAGGAAGGAAATATAGAAAATGAAACCAGCGAACAATAAAAACTCTGAAATGAATGAAAATAACGATGTAAAAGAAAAGAAGCAGGTTAAGCAAGATAGCAAAAGCAATGGCGAAAAACTTGCAATAATAAGGATTAGAGGGCAGATTGGAATAAAAAAATCAATAAAAGATACAATGGAGATGCTGAGAATATACAGAAAGAACTATTGTACTGTTGTTGACAAAACTTCAAGTTTCGTTGGAATGACAAAAAAGATAAAGGATTATTGCACTTATGGAGAAATAGATTCAGAAACATACAAATTATTAGTTGAAAAAAGAGGAGAGAAAAACGGAAAAGGGGAGTTAAAGAGATTTTTCAGATTAAGCCCTCCAAGACAAGGCTTTGAAAGAAAAGGAGTAAAGGTTTCATATACAAAAGGCGGGGCTTTAGGTTATAGAGGAAAAGAAATTAACAAATTGATAAAAAAAATGTTATGATTTTAGTGTATTTTTAGTATTAGTATAATACTATCAATATTTGAGTGATGTGATTTAACATGAAATTCAAAAGAAAAAAAAATGTAAGACAGCGAGGAACAAAAACCCACGGATGGGGCGCTAAAAAGAAGCATAGAGGCGCAGGACATAGAGGAGGTAAAGGCAACGCAGGCACAGGTAAAAGAGGAGATGCCATGAATCCTTCGATAAATGGAGAAAGATATTTTGGAAAATATGGTTTTATTTCAAAATCAAGAAACAAGATAAAAGCGATAAATATTGATGAGTTGCAGAGAAAATTAAAGGAGTATGCAATAAAAGGCTTAATTAAAGTAAAAGGTGATGTTTATATTATCAATTTAAAAGAGCTTGGCTATGATAAATTATTGGGCTGTGGAAAAGTTTTGTATAACTTGGAGATAACTGTAGACTATGCATCTGCAAATGCAGTCGAAAAAGTAGAAAAATTAAAAGGAAAAGTAATTGTTCTGGAAGAGAGAAAAGAGAAAAAGAAAGAAGCAGAAACTTCAAAAAAAGGCAATAAAGCAGAGAAGGAAGATGAGTTTGTAGATGAAGAAGATGAATCTGAAGAATCGAATGAAGATTCTGAATAAAATAAATTATAAGTGTGTTTAAGTTAAAGCAAAAATTTAAAAATCAACTAATTTTAATGAAATAAAATGTCTTTTTTCACAAACATTGTAAATAATTTACCCGAGGTATCAAAGCCTCAGCAGAGAAAACTTTCTTTTAATGAAAAATTAAAATGGACCTTGCTTGTTCTGGTCATATTTTTTGTTTTAAGCGTAGTTCCTTTATTTGGACTTGATCCTGCAAGCCAATTTAGATTTGCACAATTAGAAATAATTTTAGGAGCAAGTTTTGGAAGCTTGATGAGCTTGGGTATTGGACCGATTGTTACTGCTTCAATAGTGCTTCAGCTTTTGAATGGTTCCGGAATTTTGAAATTTGATTTAACAAGTCATGAAGGAAAAGCATTTTATCAGGGAATCCAGAAATTAACATCTGTATTTTTCATAATTTTTGAAGCAGGCATTTATGTTTTTATGGGAGGCTTGACTCCTCAGGCAGCTTTGAAAGGAACTCCGGTTTATATGCAATTAGAACTTTTATTAGTGTTCCAGTTATTTTTAGGAGGTTTACTTGTTTTATTTATGGACGAGATTGTTTCTAAATGGGGTTTTGGTTCAGGTATAAGCTTGTTTATTGCTGCAGGAGTTGGTAAAGAGCTTTTCATAAGAGCATTTAGTCCTTTTGATACTGCAGGAAATTTAATGTGGCTGGCAAATGCACAGGAACCTGTTGGAAGAGTTTGGGCATTGTTCACTTCTCTTGCAGGAGGAGATCCGGTAAGTGCGGGCTTGGCTATTGCTGCAATTCTTGCAACTGTTTTGGTGTTTGTAATAGCTGTCTTTGGACAGGCGATGAAAGTCGAAATTCCTTTGAGTTTCGGCAGAATAAGAGGGCATGGAATAAGATGGCCTTTGAGTTTTATTTATACTTCGAATATCCCGGTTATTTTAGTTGCTGCCTTAATGGCAAATCTTCAATTATGGGCGAGATTATTGCAGAATTGGGGGCATCCTATTTTAGGAACTTTTATAGGAAATACGCCTGCTTCTGGATTAGTTGCATGGATTGAACCTCCAAATATTGTTGCTGCAATAATAAGAGGAACAATGACCTGGAATGTTGTTTCTCATGCGTTGGTATTTATGCTGTTTATGATTGTAGGATCTGTTATATTCTCAATATTCTGGGTGCAGACATCAGGAATGGATGCCAAAACGCAGGCAAAACAAATGATGTCTTCAGGATTGCAGATTCCTGGATTCAGAAGAGATGAAAGAATAATGGAAAAATTACTTAATAGATATATCTGGCCTTTGACTATTATGGGGTCTATTTTAGTAGGTTTCCTGGCTTCCATTGCTGATTTAACAGGAGCATTGTCGAGAGGAACAGGTATCCTGCTTGCGGTTATGATTATCTATAAATTATATGAAGATATTGCAAAACAGCATATGTATGATATGAACCCACTGATGCGAAAATTCATGGGTGGACAATGATAACAGCCAATTCTGTCTTAAGCCAGGTATTAGGGCCCTTGCTTAATTTGCCTCCTGTTGTAACTTTATTGATAATTTCTCTTGTTATAACTTTGATAGTTACTGTAATTTACAAACTTATGACTGATCAGAAGAAGATGAAAGAGATGAAAGAGCAGATAACAGATTATCAGAAGAAGATGAAAGAAACAAAAGATACGACAAAGATGCTCGAAATACAGAAAAAGGCAATGGATGTCAATATGAAGTATATGATGCAGTCGATGAAGCCTACGTTGATAACATTTATTCCTTTAATATTTATTTTTGCATGGCTGAATACCAGCATGGGTTATTATCCATTGCTGCCCAATACAGAGTTTAATGTTACTGCTTATTTTAACCAGGGAGTTACAGGAGTAGCTTTGCTAAATGCAACACCTGAACTGCAGATAACTAATATGGAGCAAAAAATAGAAAACGGAAAAGCTACTTGGATTTTAAAAGGAGCAGAGGAGGGGGATTATCTCCTGGAAATTAGTTTCAACCAAGAGACATATAAAAAAGATATTTTGATAACTAAAGAGAAAAGCTATAAAACGCCTGAATTGCTTTTGAAAAAATCAAGTGCCCAGAAGATTGTTGTTGGAAATGTGCCAGTACATCCTTTTGGCAGATTCCATTTATTTTCATGGTATCCTGGCTGGCTGGGAACATATATAATATTCTCTATAGCATTAAGCTTTTTGTTAAGAAAAATAATGAAAGTTTATTAGTTTAGTAAATGCCAGTAAAAAGACTTATGTTTATTTCTTTTATTTTCTTAAACTATGGAAGAAACTTATCTCATAAACTTGGTATCCCTGTCCTGAGGCGTTGTAACTTCTCTTATTAATTTCTCCCCTGCTGCAACTTCATCTATTGAATGTATTGTTGCCCCTATCTTGTCTATTAGTTTTTTTATCTCTGAGAAATTTATATTATCTCCTTCAAGAGTCAATTTTACGTTTTCAACATTCTTGTCAATCTCAAAAACAGCAAGATTGCAGCCTATGATGCCTTTGCATTTGGCTATTTCTGAAGCCATTTCTATTATTGTAGGCTCATGCGGCTTTAATATATCCAAAACGAGCAGTTTTATTCCCATTGTATCAGCCAAGATAGTGCAGGAATATATAAAGTTTATCACCGAAAGCAGAACTTCTCTTTAGGCTTGTATGCACCTCTATAGACAGAAACCTTTATAAATACCGGCTAAATCTTTGACTTAATGGTTAGACCATCAAAATCTAAATCAAGGACATTCAGAAGAGTCTTTACAAAGACCCCTACGAAAACAGTGATACATTATAAAAGAAGACGGCCTTCAAAGGCAGTTTGCGCTACTTGCGGCACTATTTTAAAAGGTGTCCCAAATTTATTGCCTTCAAAATTAAGAAATATGCCCAAGACTAAGAAAAGACCTTCAAGATCATTTGGAGGAGTTTTGTGCAGCAAATGCACGAGAGAAAAGATAAAACAAGAGGCCAGAAAATGATTGAAGTAGGAAGACTGTGCATAAAAACAGCAGGAAGAGATTCGGGAAAAGAATGCCTGATAGTTGAAATAATTGATGATGGTTTTGTCCTAATCGACGGTTTAACAAGAAGAAGGAAATGCAATATTTCTCATTTGGAGCCCACTGAAAAGATTCTTAAAATAAAGGAAAAAGCAGATCATGATGAAGTTATCAAGGCTCTTGAAAAAGAGGGCATAAAAGTGAAAGAAAAGAAAGTTGTAAGAAAATCCAAAGAAGGAAAAACAGAGAAATCAGTAAAACAGGTAAAGAAAACTGTTAAGAAAGAGACAAAGAAGAAGAAATAAAAATATAATTAAAAGCAATAATTTATAAAACTTTATAAATAAATTCAAATTCTTTTATTCTATGAAAAAAAGTTCAAAAAACAGTAAAACAGACTATTTGGAACTTTTAAAAATTTCTTTTATTCAGCTTAGAAAAAATCTTGGACTGGTAGTTCCTACGTTCATAGCTTTAATGTCTGCTTTTGTTTTTATTCTGCTGGTAATTATGCAGGCAGGCGGTTTTTATTTTTTATTTAAAGGCATGATACTTTCTGAGGAAGCTTGGCTCTTATTAAGAAACCCTTATTCCTTGACATATATATGCATAATGGGTTTAATTGATATAATCCTGCTTTTTACAGTTAGTTCCTATGTAAAATCGATGCAGAGTTCTCTCTTCAGAGATGTCAGCCATAATATAAGCATAGAAGACGCAAATTTTTTTAAAAAAGGAAGAGAATATTTCAAAAGATACTTCAAACTTAATATGCTTTTGACAGCAATAACGATTGTTCCCATTGCAATTGCTGTTGGCCTATATTTTTTAATTTTCAGGGTTATTGCAGCTCCGAGTTTCACATCCTCGTGGTATTTCGGGGCAGTTATTTTTTCAATAATAGCTATTGCAGTTTTGGCATATTTAATATGGCTAGGCTATTGCTTATTGTTTATTGATCCTATTGTTGTTTCAACTAAATTGGATGCCATAAAGACACTAAAACATGCATTAAAATATTCATTGGTTAACAGGAAAAAAGTTATCATGACTTGGCTTTTTTTAATTATTGTAATGATAATCATGATTACTTTTAGCTCTATATTTTTTGATATGCCTACTGATTATCTTGAAAAAAATAAAATTCTGGTTTTTAGTCTTATTTCTTTTGTATTGCAGGGTTTAAAGACTCTGGTTGAAGTAATTGTCGGCATTGTTTTGGAATTATTCAGATTCAATTCTTTTTTTAACAAAAAAAATTAAAACTAGTAGTCCTTCTATATCTGTTTCATAATTAAAACAGATACTTAAAGCAGAATAGAAATAAAATGAAAAAAGAAGAAACAAGTATTCAGGATAAAAAAAAGAAAAGCCTTAGCTATTCTGTAAAAGACGGCTGTTCTTGGGCAGCGATGGTTGGTTTTGGAGAGAATTATATAAGCCCTTTTGCTATTGCATTAAATGCAACAAATCAGCAAATAGCCCTTCTTGCTTCAATACCCCAGTTGCTAAGCTCTTTATTCCAGTTATTATCTGCCAAAGTAACTGATTTAATAAAAAACAGGAAAAAAATAATCCTTTGGAGTGTAATAATTCAGGCTTTGATATGGTTTCCTTTGTTTTATATTCCCTTCATAACAAAAAACCTTTATTTTCTGATAGCATTTACTTCAATATATTTTATTGCCGGCTCTTTTGGAAGTCCTGCCTGGAATTCATGGATGGGTGATTTAGTAGAGGAAGACAAAAGAGGAAGCTATTTTGGCGCAAGAAACAGGCTCATAGGTATCTTTACTATGTTTTCCCTTTTTATTGGCGGCTTTATTCTCAGCCAGATTAAAGAAATAAATGTATTTTATGGTTTTGGAATAATATTTGGCATTTCTTTGATTGCCAGGCTGTTTTCTGCATATTATTTAAAAAAAATGTATGAGCCGAGATATGTCGTGAAAAAAAAGGATTACTTTAGCTTTATTGATTTTGTAAAAAGGATGAGAAGCACGAATTACGGAATCTTCGTCCTGTTCATTTTCTTTTTTAAATTTTCTGTTGAAATTGCAGGCCCTTTTTTTGCAGTTTATATGCTTAGGGACTTGCAATTCAGTTATCTTACTTATGTGTTCCTAATAGCAGCTTCAACAGTGGTAACTTTCATAGCCATGCCTTATTGGGGAAAATATACAGATAGGTTTGGAAACAGAACTATTCTAAAAGTGACTGCTTTTTTAATTCCTGTTGTGCCTGTTTTGTGGTTTTTTTCCCAAAACATAATTTATTTATTTTTAATCCAGCTCTTTTCAGGTTTTCTGTGGGCAGGTTTTAACCTGAGTTCTGCAAATTTTATGTTTGATACTGTAAAGCCGAGTAAAAGAGCAACTGCAGTTTCTTATTATAATTTATTTTTTGGCTTGGCCTTTTTTTGCGGCTCTATGGTTGGAGGTGCTTTGGCTTTAAAACTGGTAAAGCCAAGTTTTTTAGTTTCTAATCTGCAGCTTTTGTTCCTGATTTCAGGCATTTTAAGGTTTGCAGTTGCAGTCTATTTCATGCCGAAAATCAGAGAAGTTAGAATAATTGAGCCTGTTCCTGAAGGGGAGCTTATGGTAAGGGCAGTAGCTATTGACCCCATAAAAGGCCTTATTTATGAAGGTATTGATGGTATGAGAAAAGTGGGGGATGTAAGTAAAAAGAGTCTCGATGCCGGCGTAAGTGTCGCAAAAGAAGTTGTAAGGGGTACTGAGCACATAATAGAAGAAATAAATGAAAAAGCAAGGGAAATAAGCGAAAAAGAAAGCAAAAGAAAGACGCGTGAGAAGAAAAAATTTATTCGTGAATTTGAAGAATTTGCAGAAAGCATTGTTCCTAAAAGAAAAAGCAAAGTTAAAAAAAGAAAGAAGAATAAAATATAAACTTAGTCTAAAATATAGTTTCTAGAAAAGAAATGTTTATATATAAGTTAATATATATTAGTATACATTATAGTATACCATTATACTATAAAAAAGCTTCAAAGAGAATAAATGACCCATATAGAGATTTAAAAGAAGCAAAGAAAACAAGCGGCCACTATAAATAATAATAAATAAGAGGAAGAGATCCTAAGAGGTCCTATTTGAAAACAAAAGTGGCCGCTTTAAATTATTTTTTATGTTTCTTTATTCTTTATTGCCTGATTTTTATTATTTTAAATAATTCAGAAATATTCAGTTCTAAAGTTGCTACAGGCATTTCCAAGCCAAAATTTTCAAGGACTTTGGGATGTATTTCTCCAATATAGGCTATTTTTTTATTA
>Ga0247841_10009009_pt1 | contig 14108 bp, 9 predicted proteins | sample LaCruzMarch2015__2_FD_192410 | JGI IMG/M metagenome (GOLD analysis project Ga0247841, IMG submission 192410) | Freshwater microbial communities from meromictic Lake La Cruz, Castile-La Mancha, Spain - LaCruzMarch2015_18m | ecosystem: Environmental > Aquatic > Freshwater > Lake | place: Spain...
TGGCTGACCAAGACGGCTGGGACAGATACGAGGCAACCAAATGGCTCACCATGCGCCGATGGCTTGAAGCCAATCCTGACGACGAGTTCGCGAAAGATGTTCGAGCCAAACTGACCTCGGAACCCGAGCGCTACGCCGCTTACACGCGTGAATACCTGGGCTGGGGTGTGTTCGCGCTAATGCCGCAGTGATGCGTTGGCGCATCCGGCGGATCGTCAACGGCTGTGCCGCGCAACAGCTGGTGGCTCGCTGAGATGTGATTGCGCCTGAATGTCGCCGCCGGTTTTCAATGCAACTGTAATCGATTATTCGACGCACTCCGCGGGCAGGCGGCGGCGCTATCGCGCCGTTTTGTCGTTTATCAGGATCCATGATATATCACCAGGTGATATATCATCAGTTATGTCTCAGGACTGGAAGCTATAGGGGTTTAAATCAATTCGTTAGCGAAAAAACCGAGTAATATTGGAGATCGGATTCTGCTTCCAATATTCGCGCGTGGGCGATACAATGCCGAGCGTCATTATATCGCCCCATGAGTATATGCCTATATTTTATTTTCGGGGTGGCCGCCGCCCGATATCTTCCTGTCCGCCTGTTTTATTTGGCGGCAGTGTTGCTGACAACAAGCCTGTTATCGGCCACGCCGGCGGCAAAGGCCGCATCTACGGTAAGAGCCGCGCCGGCAACAAAAGCCGCGCCAGCGGCAATGGCCGCACCAACCCCGGCGGCTTCCGACCTGCTCAATGACAGCCGCTCCGCGCTGGAAGACGAACTATATGACGTTGCGGGCGCAAAGCTGACGCAGTACCTGCAGAAAGTTTCCACCCCCGCAGAGCGCTGCGATGGTATCCTTCTGCTCGCCCAGGCCCTGCACGGTCAGAAGCGGTACCAGGACATGCTGAATCTTCTGGAGCAAAACCGGAATCTGGCAGACGGCTCATCGCAAGCAGACGCTTTTGAATTCTGGCTGGCTTTTGCCCGCTTCGAACAAGGACAATGGGCCCAGGTTGTGGAGGCCTGCCGCCGGCTGGACCAGAAGTATCCGCTTTCCCCCTACTGTTCCCGCGCCCTGCGCCTACAGGCTTGGTCGCTGGTCAAACAGGGCCAGACCAACGCGGCCGTGGCTTGTTTTGCGCGCTTGGCGGAAAAATACGAAGCCACCCCGGAAGGTCCCGCCAATCGTCTGGACTGGGCCGAGACACTCATTAACGCCGGACAGATCGGCGCGGCCCGGGAAGTACTGGAACGGATGCCGGTCATCAATCCGGAAACGCGCACAGGCCAGGAGCATCTGAGCATGCTGGGCCGCATCTACTTGAACGATCGCGCTTGGGACAAGGCCCGGACCGCCTATACCCCGCTGGCCACTCTGCGCAATGTGCCTGACGAATACCGCGCCATGGCGCTTTTTGCGTTGGCCGAGATTGCCGTTGCGCAAACTAATCTGGTAGAGGCCCTGAGCCTGCTGGATCAGGGCATTGAGCAGCTTTCCGATCCTGCCTTGAAAGGGATGTGCAATCTGCGCAAAGGCAAACTGCTTCTGAAAATGGACAAGCCCGAGGAGGGCATCGCCCTCCTCCACGGCTTCGTGGCCGCCCAGTCCACCAACGCGCTGGCCCAGGAGGTCCAGTTAGAATTAGCCCAGACGCTACTGGATAATGGGCTCCCCGACAAGGCCCTGCTTGACTTCCAGAATTACCTGGAAACATTTGCCGACCCTGCCGGCGCGGCCCGTGCCCAGCATGGCAAAGGACTGGCATTGTTCAACCTTGGCCGTTACAATGAGGCCGCGGCCGCCTTTGAAAAGGCCGGCGAGGGGGCCCAGAGCCCGCTGGACAAGGCCCGTTATCGCCTGCAAGTCGGCAATGCCCATTTCGCCGCTGGCCAGTACAAGTTAGCCATAGAATCCTATGCGCGCATTCAAACACAGTGGCCCGAAACCCCGCTGGCCGATCAGGCCGAATTCCAGATCGCCGAGTGTTGGTCCCGGATGGGCGAACCCGCTCGCGCCGAAACGCTGTTCTGGGACCTGGTGGATAAAGATCCCTACGGCGAGCTGACACCTGCGGCCCTCCTGCGCATCGCCGACCTCGAACTCCTGCAAGGGCGCGCGGACACCGCGCGCTCCCTGTACACAGACATCAGCCGCGCGTATCCCGCTCCCACCCGGGCCCGCGCGCTCCATGGACTGGGCCTGATTGAATATCGCGCGGACCGATTTGGCGCAGCGCTGAATTATTTCGAACAGGCGCATAGCGCCTGCCCTACCGGCGACGTGGCTGATCGCGCCCTGTACCTGTGCGCATGGTGCCGATTCCGTTCAGGTCAGGATGAACAGGCCGTGACCGCCTTCCGAAATTTTGTCCAGCGCTATCCAAATTCCGCCTGGGCGCCGGACGCTCTGTTCTGGGTGAGCGAATACGAATATAACCATGGCCGCTACGGCCCGGCGGAAACCGGATTTCTGACGGCGGCCCGAAGGTATCCCCAGGGGACGATAGCCGATGCCGCGCTGTTCTGGGCTGGCCGCGCGGCGCTGATGCAGAACGAGTTTCGCCGCGCCAACAACCATTTTGCCCTGCTCATCAAGGAATATCCCATCAGCTCGAAGCGGCCGGAGGCTCGTTTTTACCAGGCCGTCGCGCTGTGCGAACTGGGTAAATTCGCCGCCGCCATCCTGATTTTTGACGACTTGATCAAGCAGTTCCCGGATCACGAGTTGAACGAGACCGCCTGGTTCCGCAAGGGAGACTGTCAGTTCACGCTCGGCACGGAAGATCCCAAGCGATATGATGAAGCGTTGTCCTCCTACCAGACTATCCTTGACCGGCCGGCCGTCACGCCCAAGGCCCGCATGCAGGCCGAATATAAAATTGGCCGGTGTCTGGAGAAGGCCGGCCGCGTACCGGACGCGTTTGAGCGCTACATGAACGTTGTGTACCTCTATTACAAAACAAGCGATCACCGGCCGGATGATACCGTTTGGTTTACACGCGCCGCATTTCAGGCGGCGGCGCTGAAGGAAGCGGAAACAAGCTGGCGCAAGGCGGCCGCCATCTACCAGCGCATCGTGGATGCCGACGTGCCCTCCAGCGCCGAGGCTTTAGCGCGCATCAATCGCCTGCGCGCGGAACACTGGCTGTATTTTTATTAACCGAAAGAATTAGTGTAAAAACAACATTCCATCTCCCTTGGGAGAGGATGAGGCATCGAAAGGAAAAATTATGTTCACGCTCATTCAACAGGGCGGATTGATTATGTGGGTGATTTTATCCGGCGGGGCCATTGCGCTGGCCGTTTTTCTGGAACGGTTCTTTCATGTGCACCGGGCCAAGATTAAAACCGACGATTTTCTGAAAGGTATTTGCAACATCCTCCGGCGCGGAAACGTTAATGAAGCCATCAGCATCTGCGACGACACGCCTGGACCGGCGGCCTATATCGTGCGCACCGCCATCCTGCATCATGACCGGGACAGGGAATTGATCTCGCAGGCAATTGATGACGCGGCGCTCACCGAAATCGCGCGCATGGAAAAACGCTTTGGCGTGCTGGCCACCATCGCGCAACTCGCGCCGCTCATGGGCGTGCTGGGCACGGTGCTGGGCATGATTCAGGCGGTTCTGGTCATCCAGCAAAAGGCGCCCCTGATCCAGATCGGCGACCTGGCCGCCGGTCTATGGCAGGCCCTTCTGACCACGGCCGCCGGTCTGATCGTGGCCATGTTCAGTTATGTCGGCTACAATCTACTGGTGTCCAAGGTGGATGTAATTGCGCTTGATATGGAACGGGCCGCGGGTGAAATTCTTGCCTTTTTCACCGGCCATGACACGTCCGCCACGGCGGGAACTGTTTCATGTAGCCGCGGTCCGGCATTGCCGGATGGCCGCGAAGGAATCCACGCCCTCACCCAGGCTCCGCCGGAGGCTACGCCGAGGCGAGCGGGCGCGGCTACGCGGAACCTAAATTCCTATACACCAAGGACGGACGCATGAGCCCCGTACGCGAAAAGGCCGGCATTCGCTGGCGGCGCTATCGGCCCCGTCAGAAATTGTTTCATAACCCGCTGGGTCTCATTCCGCTCGTCAACCTGGCACTCCTGATCATGCTGTTCATGCTTCTGCACGCTTCGTTCGTGCGGCAACCCTCTTCCGCCGTCCAACTGCCCAACGCCGCGTTCCTCAACGGCGCTCCGTACGGGCTCATGGTGGTGACCCTGACCCAGGAGGGCCTGTTTTTTTTCAATGATGAACGGATGGCACTCGATGATCTGGCCACGGCATTCAGCAAGGCCGTCCGCGATCGGAAGGCCACGGCCATCACGATTGAAGCCGATATCCGCGTGCCATACGGTGTCATTATGCGCGTGATAAATATGGCCACGGCCGCCGGCCTCCAGCAGGTCAACCTGGCCACCCGGCCATCCTTTGGCGAAGAGGCCATGCCATGAACACGCACGCTTCCATGGCACGGCGCGACGGGATAACGGCATGCGTTCTTACACTTGCCGTGGCGACGATCCTGTTTACCTGGTCGCCGTCTCTGCGACCAGGTTTTGCGCCACCGCGGCCAATACCGCCGGCCATCATGTATTGTCCCGCCGCCCTGACGGCCGGCGACAATCAGGAGCATTATGACGAATGGAATGCCGCGCATTCCCCATCACTGATCGCACTTTCCGCCGCCATGATGCTACCCCCGGCCAAACGCGGCCAGGCCGACGCGGTAGCGCCGCCGCTCGACACGGCCTATAGTAGCCTCCTACGCTTTCCGAATCCGCCCCCCGTGGAACAGTATGACCCGATTCCCATGTTGACTCCACCGCGGCCCATGACCCCACTGGCGCCACAACACCTTGCGGCTTCAGTCCCGATACGCACTCGCGGCGTAATCGGGGCCCGACACCCATCGCCGGCGTCCCTATCCTGCCGAGTGGACTTGATCGGCGATTGGCAAGGCCGTTCGGTGGATCTTGCGCCCATCTCCACGCTGAGCGAGCCTGCAGGGCCTTGGTCGTTCACCGCCATTCTGCGCTATGACCAGACCGGCCAAATACAACACGCCCTCCTGGAATCAGCGGCGCTCGACCAGTCCCTGCGCGACGAAGTTGCCCGACGCTTGTATCAATGTCGGGTGACACCGAGCGACGCGCCCGGCGAGGGCCGCCTGACGGTTTCCGGTCCCGGGAGGCCATGAAGACATGGCCTATTATTTTGGATTTCTGATTTTTGATTTCTGATTTTCCACCTTAGGCGGATCTGCCTCTGGCATGAAAAACCAGCAATCCGAAATCCCAAATCTGCAATTATAACCGAATCAACAGTTGTATTTCCTCCACCTTGGCTGTAAATTAGCAACTTTTGGGTAGGTTGTCGGGCACACCCGCCCACAGCACTTCGCGTAGCGACCCGTCTGCAATGCTGTGCATAGCACTGCAGGCAGGTGTGGGCAGGCAGCGTTGCAGGCAGGCCGTTGAACCATGCCGGAATTATATGCCATGAGCGCTGAAACCATTATAACCATTCCTACGGCCACCTGGATGCCGGACAACCCGTCAGCACTGGTGACAGCCTTCCTCAATCGCCCGGCCTTTGACGCCGCCGCCGAAACCAAGGCCCGCGAAATGCTGGCCGATATTCAAGCTAACGGTGACGAGGCCGTGGCGCGGTTCATTCGCCAGCTGGATGGCGCGGACCTGACCCCCGACCAGTTTGCCGTTCAGAAAGCGGAACTGAATGCAGCCCGCACCCAGGTGGACGCCGATTTTGTGGCCGCCACTCGGGAAGCGCATAAGCGGATTCTCTATTTCGCGCGGGCCAGCCTGAAAAAGGATTGGAGCATGTCCACACCCAAGGGCGGCACGGTCGGAGAACAGTTTATGCCCTTGGAGCGCGTCGGCCTATATATTCCCGGCGGCCAGGCACCCTTGGTATCCACGGTATTGATGACGGTAACCCTGGCCAAGGCTGCGGGTGTCCCGGAAATCGTGGCCTGCTCGCCGGTGGATGCATCGCAGCGCATGAACCCATATTTGTTGTACGCGCTGGAACTGGCGGGCGCCACGGAGATTTATAAGATCGGTGGCGTTCAGGCCATTGGCGCCATGGCCTATGGAACCGCCACGCTCCGCAAAGTTGATAAAATCTCCGGACCTGGTGGCACGTATGTGACTGCCGCCAAGCGCAGTGTATATGGGCACGTGGCTCTGGACCTGGTGGCGGGGCCCAGCGAAATTGCCATCCTGGCCGACGACAGCGCCCAACCCGAAGTCGTTGCCGCCGACCTGCTATCGCAGGCGGAGCACGGGACCGGGTTTGAAAAGGCCTTGCTGGTCACCGTCTCGTCCCATTTGGCGGCGGCCGTCATCGAGGAATTGCGGCGGCAAGTGGAGACCTTGAGCCGCCGAGCGGCCATCTCCCGGGTGTTGACCGAGGGCACTCTGATCGTGGTGGTCAACCACCTGGATGCCGGCATCGAACTCTGCAACTCCTTCGCGCCGGAGCACTTGGAAATCATGGTGCACGAACCGCGTAATTGGCTGAGAAAAGTGCGTCACGCTGGCGCCGTGTTTGTCGGCGCCTGGACGCCCGAATGCACCGGCGATTTCGTAGCCGGCCCCAGCCATGTCCTACCCACGGGCGGGACAGCGCGCATGTTTTCGGGACTGACGGCGGATGATTTCCGCAAGCGTTCCAGTGTAGTGGCGTTCACGCGGGCCGACCTGCAGAATGCCCTGCCCGTGATCGAAGCCTTCGGACGGGTCGAAGGCCTGGATGCGCATTCCCGGTCGGCGCGTATTCGATTTGAGAAGGCGTAAAAAACAAGATTTTTACCACGGATTGACACGGATAATAATTGATTAGGCGGTAGACACCGTAACTATTTCATGTAGAGCCGACTTTTCCGCCGGGAGCGGATCAGCTTAAGGCTGAATGTCGGCTATTTTTGAGGCAGAATAGCCGGTATAAAACCGGCTCTACCCCGGATTGAAATTCCTATGCATTTAATTATATCAGCGGTATCCGTGTTATCAGCGATTAAAAGCGATCTCTTCAAACAAGTTCGTTATGAGTAAATACATCAAACAATCCGTGCAAGCCATGCGGGGATATACGCCGGGTGAACAGCCGACGGATCCGCGCGTCATAAAGCTAAACACCAACGAGAACCCCTACCCGCCTTCGCCGGCCGTCCGGGAAGCGTTGCAAAGCCTGAAGGTTGAGACCCTGCGTCTGTACCCGGACCCGGTCAGCCTGGCTTTGCGCCGGAAAATCGCCGGTTTGCATGGTGGCACGCCGGACAATGTGTTTATCGGCAACGGGTCCGACGAAACGCTGGCTTTATGCTCACGGGCTTTTGTAGAGGATGACGGCGCCATCGGCTATTTCGAGCCATCCTACTCCCTTTACCCGGTACTGGCGCAGATCCGCGCCGTGACCGCCCGACCGGTAGCATTGGGACCGGACTTTGAGTGGGCCATGCCGGCGAAGTACCGCGCCAACCTGTTCTTTATGACTACCCCGAACGCGCCAACCGGTATCCAATATCCTAAGACCAAAATCCGCGCATTTTGCGCGCGCTTTCCCGGCGTCATCGTGATCGACGAGGCCTATGTGGATTTTGCCCGCGAGCACTGCATGGACCTGGCATTGGAATGCGACAACGTGCTGGTTCTGCGCACGCTTTCCAAGTCCTATGCCCTGGCCGGCCTGCGCCTGGGTTACGTCGTGGGAGCTGCGCCGCTCATTGAGGCCTTGTTTAAAATCAAGGACTCCTATAACGTGGACCGCCTCACACAGGCCGCGGCGCTGGCGGCACTCTCCGACCAGGCGCACATGCGCGCCCTGGTGAAACGCATCCGGACCACACGCCGTCAAACGAGCACCGAATTGGAACGCATGGGCTTCCGCGTGCTTCCTTCGGAAACCAATTTTTTGTGGGTCAAGCCGCCGCGAATATCAGCCGCGGATCTCTATCGGCGCCTGCGGGCGAAGAACATCCTGGTACGCTATTTCCCCGGGCGCCGCACGCAGGATTACCTGCGCATCACCATTGGCGCCGATGCGCAGATGCGGGCGCTGGTAAATGCCGTGCGGGTGATGACGAAGACCAACTAAGTCTTCCCTTTTTGCCATCCTGAACGACGGTTTTCCTTGACTCCTCTCGTTTGACTCGGCACTCTACCCTACCCATAGGGACACCGAGGGCTGTGGACTGTAGGTCCCTGAAGCTGACCGTAGACTGTGGTCCGTGGACTGTAGGAGGGCAAAAGATAATGCGTATATGCCTAACTGGAACCGTGGTTTTGATAATGGCAATTCATGCCTCTCGGTTTTATTGGGGTTTTCCCACGGTCTTCAGCCCTCAGCCTACAGTCAGAGCATCCTCTGGGATGCTAATGAAGGATATTTATATTTCATGCCTGACAATCACCTAAAAACATCAGAGTTGCGCGCCGGTTTGCAACGGATCGGAGTAACCGCCGGGACCTGCCTGATTGCGCACTGTTCTTTCAAACCGCTGAAAGCAGCGGGCTTCACCCCGGACGAATTGATTGACGCCATGCTGGAATCAATCGGAACAGACGGCACTTTAATGATACCGACCTTTACCTATTCCTACTCTGGAATCTGGAATGTTACGCCCTTTAACCCGAACACCACGCCTGGTCTTGACAACGGCATTGTTTCGGAAATATTCCGCGTCCGGAAAGGAACGCTCCGCAGCGGGCATCCCGCTGGTTCGGTGGCTGCGTTCGGCAAACATGCCGCATTCCTGACATCAGGACGGGAATTATGCTCGCCGCTCGGCCATGGATCATCCTTTGAGGATGCGATGCTGCTGGACGCCAAAATCCTCATGATCGGAGTCGGCAACAATCGCAATTCAATGCTGCATTTCGTGGAAGTGGCGTCCGGTCTGCCATATAACGACATACCGTTTCGTCAGTTCTGGGGCAACACCGCCGCAGTTGAAAAAAACGGCCGGACAGAAGCCGTTCCGCTGATTCCGGAATACCCGGGTTGTAGCGATAATTTTTCCTGGCTCGATAAGCCCTTGCTTCAGGAGGGGATCGCCCGCAGCGGGCAAATCGGAGGCTCCGCCGCCTTCCTGGTCAATGCCCGCCAGATGCAAGATTATGTAATCGAACGAATTAAACAGAAGCCGGACTGCCTCCTCTGCAGCAGCATCGTTTGCGAACCATGCAGCCTGCGCCGGCAGCGGCTCAGAGAACTTGGCTTGATATGAATAGCACCGCTGTTCATTTAAAACTGGCTGAAGCTGTCAGGGCATTGTCTGCGGAAGCGGTAAATCTGCTCGTAAATTTAGTCAAAATCCCGTCGGTCAACCATCCGCCCCATGGTGATGAAATTGCCGTTCAGGAATTTTATCATGCCTATCTGCTTCAACACGGACTGGAAAGCAAAATAATTGAACCCTCGGCCATTCCGGCTTTTAGCCGTCATCCGGCCCGATTGCCGGAACACGACATGACCGGACGCCCCAACGTGACGGCCACAATCAAAGGCGCAGGCAAGGGCCGTTCCCTGCTGGTTCTGGCGCATGCCGATACGGAAGTAATCGGCGATTATGACAAGTGGACTGACGATCCATTCAGCGGAGCATTGCGTAACGGCCGGGTTTATGGGCGCGGCTCCGGCGACGACAAGAGCGGCATGGCCATTGCCGCGATATTGCCGCTGGCATTACGGCAAGCTGGAATTCGATTGTGCGGCGATCTGACGATCGCCGCGGTTGCCGACGAAGAACAAGGCGGGGCCAATGGAACTGCCGCACTACTGGCAAGCGGCGTCAAAACCGATGCCGCTGTCTACCTGGACGGCACCAATAACCAGGCCATCTGGAACGCAGGCTTAGGATGCGGAATTTGCGAAATAATTATTTCAGCGGACTTCACGCAAGCCATTGAAACCGCGGCGGACAATATCCGTAAAATCGTCATCGGGCAGAAAGAAACAATCCAAAAGGCGATTTGCGACCATCCTTCCTTTGGAAATGATTTTTTCCGCGAAATAATGGCAGGGCACTTTTTCAACATTAACTCAAGTCGGCCGGATAGCCACAGCCTGAAGCTTAGTTTCGTAATGGACACCTTGCCCGGAGACGACGAAGACCTGTTAAAAAAACATTTTGAAGAAAAGCTGAGCGCGCAATCATACCCCGGCGTTAAAATCAAAACCGCCTGGATGTCGCGTTTTCTGAAACCGGCCCAGCTCTCCCCGAAACACCCCCTGGTTGCTGAACTCGCGCGCGCTTTTAAGATGGCAACCCATCTCCAGGCGCTGGTGTCGCCGGGATGTCAAAGCGACCAGGGAATTGTGAGCCATTACGGCAGAATACCGTGTGTCCTGTTCGGCTGCGGCCGGCGCGGAAAAGAAGGCGCGCCGCATCTTCCGAACGAATACATCCGGATCGATGAATTTCTGGAAAACCTGCTGACTACGGTCACTTTTGCGGCCAACTGGTGTGGAACAGAAGCCGCATAGCTTCCGCGGCGATCCATTCGGCTGACGTTTGCAAAAGTTGTTATTCGAACTCGCCGGCAACAAGCCCGAACATTCACAGGATAACGCCGAGAAGCGATTTCCAGTTGCTTATCACAACTTCTATTCTTCAAAAGTTATTGTCGCGAAAAATTCCGGGTCGCCGGCTCCGCCGTAGGGAGAAAAACTTACGCGCTCTTCGCTTGCGTCTGGCGGAGCAACCGTTTTTCTTCCAATAGCCCCCCTGATGCTCTTACCAGTATTTTTCAGCGGTATTGAGACTTCAACGATTCTCGTGTCATTGGATTCCTTCTGGGCAACGACTATCCCGCTTTTTTCCAAATTAGCCAACGTATTTGTTCCGCTTCGGGGTATCGAAATGTAAGCATACGATTTGTTGTCGCCCGTCGTGTCCAATGCAATCAAAACGCGGTCGTCCGGATTCCTGGTTAGATTTTTCTCGTCAAGGACGAACAAAACAAACAGCTTGTTTTCCGAATGCAGCACCCGGATTTTTGTGCCCAGTTTCGACAAGGCCCCTGGTCCGGTATATAGCAGTGTATAAAAATTCTCATACAAATTGCTGTTTTCCCATGCCGGCTCGTCATTATTGCCGTCAATTACAATTGGCATGCCCGCTTTTTTTACCCGTATGACATAGAGCTCCTTCAGTTCTTTCATCTTATTTGCATAATTTTCTCCGCCTTCCCGGATTGCGCCAACATAATATTTATCGAAAAGTCGGACTTGATTTTCATGTTTTGTCCCCTTGGCCAGACCCAGTGCTTTTTCCATCAATTCGTCGTAGGTCTTCATCGTTTTCGGATTATAACATTGCTCCCATATATCGGCCACGCAGGGCGACGCTTGGGTCTTCTCATTGTTCATTTTCATGGAGAAAGCTTCCACAGAACCCAGTATTTGCGCTATCGGCGCAGAAGCCGGTCCGTATGCTTTGGCCAGATAATCATTGATCAGGCCGTCGATATCAAGGCCCGGCTCCCAGAGGAGCTTGTAAGTGATATACCTGTTCAGTGATTCCATGATGATGGGGTCCCGGGAATGTTCCATGAACATCTTGTCGCCATACCCGGATATATCTCTAATGAATTTAGACATTAAATGCGGGACATAAAACGGCACGCCCTGAAGGTCGCGGCCGCCCCAGAGAAAGTGCACCCAGAAAACAAAAGGTTGGTCGGAAACTTTGCGCCAGTCCCGGCAGATCCTGAAATATTCCTCATATTTTTCTTTTTTTACAATATTATAGGTTTTATTGACTTCAAACGGACAAATACCGACGACAATATTGGACGGTAATTTAGCCAGCCCCTCTGGGACCTCCGTGAACGAAGAATACGCGAGGCAGACGAGCTTCTTGTCGGGATATTTCCCCTTTAACGCCTCGCCGACCCTGGAAACAAAATCAAACACAGGCTTGCCGTGTCTTTTGCCGAAGGGGGCATCGTCGTTAATTTGCTTTATGCATTTGTCACAATGGCAGGCCCCAAGCTGATAACCGTCGTTAGGTGTCAGCGAATAGGTGTCTTCAAAAGCAACCTCCACATTCCAGCCGTGATTACTATTCTTGTATTTTTGGATACGATCCTTGTTTACCGATAAATATTGGTTCGGCCCCCGGCTCTGGTCTCCCGCAAAATACGCTTCGATGTCCTTCAGCGTTTCATCAAAAACCAATTCTGAATTGTAACATAATTCACAGTCGGTTTTTACGTTTCGACTGCCGTCGGGAAGGACCGCGAAATACTCCGGATGGTCCTTGGCAAAACGTCTTACCCAGCGATCCCATGCCGGGCGATGACTACAGGCAATAATCGGCCCGGTATCGCGCATTCTCAATGACCACAACCTGTACTCGCCGGCAAAGGCACCGACGGCGTTGGTGGCATTCCGGGTGAGATCGCGATATTCCTCTTTTAGAAATATAGGGACATTTTGATTCCAATCATGAGGCGTAAGCGTCCGCATTATGAATGCCGGATTGCAGACCTTGACACCGGGATTCAAGACAATTTCCTTTTTCTCCGGAATAATCGTACCCGCCGGGCCGGGATAAAACCATCTGACACCAAGTTCTTCAAGCAAAGCATATACTCCGTTCAGGGTACCCCTTTCAAACATCCATTTAAGCAGTTCTTGGCGGCCCTTGCCGTCATCAATCCCGAAAAGAATACCGCCTTCATCGGAAGAGTCTTTGCCGGCGATGAACATTTTGCCCGGGGTTGTTTTCATGACGAATCCGTCCCGGGCAAGGGATTCAATATTAACACCTTCCTTACGCGACCATTCGTTATCGCCCAATACGATTACGCGCCCATGTCCGCCATATGAAGTGATTATTTCAAAATTGCCGCCGGTTATTTTGCCAAGATGCCGCTTCAACTCCACGGCGGCAAATTTGACGGAAGGCGGCGCATCTCTCTTGATTAATATGGCGGCCCCCGGTTTCCCACCAGAGGCTATTACAAAAAGCCCGCTCGCTTTCTGGTCCTTCAGCCGGCAGGCGCTTTGCAAGATTGCGATTGTCAATGTAATGGCTGCAATCAATATTATTTTTTTGGTTGGCATTATATCTCCCTTTAGTCCGCGGTATTCAAAGCAATCCGAGCTATTCATGCGGGGTGACGACAAAATGATGAGGCTTCGGCTGAGCGGCTTCGCGAATTTTCGCGTCCGCTGCCAGGATTTGTGCATTCAGGTTATCCATGGCGGCCTGCAGACTTTTTTCGCCAGGCGTCTTCGCCAAGGCAGCCGATTGCTGGCGCCACTGCGAAACCAGGTGCTCCTTGTTTGCCACCCGCAGTAAAATCTCCTGACCTTGTTTGGCGACCGCACCCTGCTCCAAAGTCCCCATGTTCCAGCCCTTGGCCAATTCATCCGCGGTCACGGTCGCCACCACGGTTCCATCCAAGCTTACCTGATAACGCCCCGCTTTGAGCCCGGCAATCGTCAGCATCCACTGGCTGCAATCGGCAATTGCCGGGTAGACGATCAGGGCGCCGAACGCATTGTCCGGAATCGGCATGGGCAGGCAATCATCCAGGCGGTCGAAAGAAAGCCCGCCGCCCGGTTCCACGACCGCATTGGAAACCTGGCACTGGACCAGCTCCCCGATTTTGCCCGTAGCATCCAGAGTCGCCCGGCTGACCAGTCCCGGCGCCTTGAGTCCCCGCAGCAATGCAGCGCACATGGTGATTTGTCCGGGAGGCCCAGGGTGGACCGGATTCCCATTCGGACTGCTCAGGTCGGCGCCGTGTCTCCTTATCGCGCATTTCTCCCAGGCTTGCAGCCACTGCACAAGATATTCCCGGCCCGGAATATCGTTGGTAAAACTAAGCAAATTGCGGACGTCCACCGCCAGATGGTAAGCTTTTTCAATCGGCCGATTGTCGGCCCAGATATTCACCAGGGCATTGAACTGGTCGGCAAATGGCGCATTGTGTGCCGCCGCGAAAGCCCGCAAGTCCGTGGAGAACTGAATCAGGGGCATCGCGGAACCGGCGGCGCTGGTGGTGGCCACGCCGTCATTGATCGGACTGGATGAGAAAAAAACCGGCCGCGCCCCGATGTGCACGATCC
>Ga0247841_10009011_pt1 | contig 14105 bp, 15 predicted proteins | sample LaCruzMarch2015__2_FD_192410 | JGI IMG/M metagenome (GOLD analysis project Ga0247841, IMG submission 192410) | Freshwater microbial communities from meromictic Lake La Cruz, Castile-La Mancha, Spain - LaCruzMarch2015_18m | ecosystem: Environmental > Aquatic > Freshwater > Lake | place: Spain...
CGGCGGTAATAAATCTTTCCCAGGGGGTAGTGCGTCTTGAATTGAGAAAGAGCAACTCAGTGAACTGAGTTTGGCCCCAGCGGGGCAGGGCTGACGGCCGTTTCGACCGGAATCGGCATCAACCTTCCTTAAAAACCGGGCTTTCCGGATGGACACTAACTAGTCAGACGGAATTCCCCAGTCAGTATTAATCAGCAAATCTGCACATTCGGGCTGATATTTTTTTAACACGATACTTACCTTTCATCTTATCGATCAAACATTTTTACTATCCGATCAAATTGTATTTTTCGGGGATGCCGTGCTTCCAGATGGAGTCGGTCAATTCTTCAAGAGCTTCGGGATCGAAGAATTTGCGTGGTTGATCGGGGTCGCGCCGGTAATCGATTATGAAATTGAATACAAAAGCCCCTTTTAATAAGGAAGTGTGTTTTCTGCCATAGCATTTTGGCTTCCTTATTCATCAATGACAGCTTCGCCGCCTTTGATGAATGGATTTGCAGGCTACCTGCAGGATCATCATTCGTCGACTGATATATTTGTCTTAGTTTACTTCAATTGGTGGGATAATCAAGGAAAATTTATATTGACTTTCCTGATTACGAGCTACATAAAAACACTTTGAATAAAAGTGTGGATATTTGACTTCATGACCATTCGTACCAAACTGATTCTTGTCTATGGCGCCCTGGCCATTCTTTTCTCGGCAATCTTTTCCGTTATCGGTGTGGTCAGAATAACCCAAAATGCCACGGACAATGCCGATAAAATGAAAACGACGATCCGTCAAGGCCTGGAAAAATTTCTCGGAGAAAAGGCCCATGACCTGGCGGGACAAATAGAGATTTATCTTCAGAACCACCCCCTGGATCCCAAAAACCCGAAACTGAGGGGGATTGTCGTGCAGAAGATCCAGAGGACGGGATACAGCGGCCTCCACGACGGCGTGGGACAGGGGGACGGCAGGTATCTCTTCCATCCCAATCCCGATATCGAGGGAAAAAGATTGTCGGATTTTCGTTACAAACTCCCCACCCTCTGGGAGGCGATTCAAAAGAATCTGAGCGGCCAATCCGTCAGTCAATATTACCTTTGGGAGGAAAAAGACGGTCGCATCAGGGAGAAATTTTTTGTAGGCGTACCAGTGAGGGGGACGGCCTGTATCCTCTTTGCGACTGTTTATGTAGATGAATTCTATCAACCCCTGATCCAGGCCCAGGAAACCATAGGCAGGGAAAGAGATACGACCATCCGCATTTTTTTGTTCTCCTCCTTCCTGGGCACGATCATCATGGTTCTCGTCTCGGTATTGATCGCCCGGGGGGTTTCCCTGCCCATCCATCAAGTTTCCCTTCATGCCCGCAGGATCGGTGCGGGGGACCTCGACGCCAGGCTTCACATTCCCACGGGGGATGAAATGGAAGAACTGGCAGAGGTCCTCAACAAGATGTCAGCAGATTTAAAGGCCTATATTGAAAATCTGAAGGAAACGACGGCGGTGAAGGAGCGGATGGAAAGTGAACTGCAATTGGCCCGGGACATTCAGCAATCCATCATCCCCCATACTTTTCCGCCTTTTCCCGATATCAGGGAATTCGATATCTATGGAAAAATGCTCCCGGCAAAAGAGGTGGCCGGGGATTTCTATGATTATTTTTTCATCAGACCCGGCAAACTCGGAATCATGATCGGCGACGTCTCGGGTAAAGGCGTACCTGCCGCTCTGTTCATGTTTATGTCCCGGGCCCTGATCAGGGTTTATGGCATGGAGGGAGAAGGGCCGGCGAAGACCCTTCTCAAGACCAACCGGATGCTGGCGGCAAACAACGATGCCACCATGTTCGTTACCGTCATCTACGCCGAATATGACCTGGGGACGGGCCATCTGGTCATTGCCAATGGAGGGCACAACCCCCCGTTGCTATGCACGGAAAAGACGTCCAGATTCCTTGATCTTCCCTCCGATACGATCCTGGGACCCCTGATTGAAAGCGACTACCACGAATGGCCCTTCGCTATGAAAGCGGGGGATATGCTGCTTTTTTATACCGATGGCGTCACGGAGGCCCAGACTGCGGACGGGATACTGTATGGCGAAGAAAGGCTTGCGGCCTGGAATGCCGGGCAGAAAGATCGGGATCCGGAACGGATGTGCCATTGTCTGCTGAGAGATGTCGAGGGTTTTGCCCAAGGGGCGCCACAATTCGACGATATCACTCTGCTGGCTTTCCGGGTCAACGGCATACCGGGGGCATGACGTCATGTTTTCAAAAGCGGACAATTTTATTTGTTCTTGACATTCATGAGGGGTTTGTCTTGACAGAATGGACATTCTCCCTATAATACATCACCATGTCATGACACAGAGGGGGGAATCATGACCACCGTGCCCAAAATGAAGCTGCCCGACATCTTGGCGCAGTTCCGGAAAAAGGATCGGGCTGCCAGTCAGGCGCCGGTTGCGGGCCAGGCTTCGGGAAAAGGTTACGATCCCATTCAGCCCGGTGACGGGAAAAAGACCCATGAACCGGTAAAGCCCAAGGGGGTCGCTGCGAACACTTGGCCTTTTCTTGTAGTCATCGTCGTTATCTCCGTCCTCTTTGGCATCAACGACTTTATCAAGGATTCTGACCCATTTAAGGTCGCCTCATCCTTCGTTAAAGAAAATCAGCAGATCAAGGATGATCTCGGGGAAGTCACGGAAATCTCGCCCTGGTTTCCATCCTTCCTCAAAACCTCGGGCAGCACGGTCCGGGTCCAGCTTACCCTCCGTGTCGAGGGTAAAAACGGCACGGGGAAGGCTTATGTAACTCTTGTATATCTGCGTGATCGCTGGCAGATAACGGCCTCTTCCTATGAAAACCGGCAGGGCAAGGTAAGCCCGCTGATCAAGGGGGACCTCCGGGACACGGCCATTCCTCCTGCCGCCGGAAAAAGCGCCGGGAACCTGGCGGCGGGGCACCGGTTCTTTAAACAGAACGATTTTAAGCAGGCCGTCGCCGAATATGACCAGGTCATTCAGGCCGATCCCAGTAACAGCGCCGCTTATTACTGGCGGGGTCGGGCCTACAATAAACTGAATCTCCCTGACAGGGCCGTAGCGGATTTCAAGCGAACCGTGGAATTGAACCCGACCCATACTGAAGCCTATAACTGGCTGGGCTGGCTCGCTGAAAAAAACAATCAATATGACGCCTGCATTGGTTATCTTACGAAGGCAATCGAATTGAAGGCTGACAATAGCTGGAGCTACTATCACCGGGGAAGGTGCAATTATCAGCAGGGTAAGAAGAAAGAGGCCGCACAGGACGCCGAAAAGTCCTGTAAACTTGGTTATCAGCAGGCCTGCAAGGTCTTGAATCAATTGACGGAGGGGAAGTAATCAATAACCAACAGGGGAGAAACATGAAATTTATCGCCGCAAAAATTGCCGTTCTGATCGCATCCATTAACGTCGTGCTGTTTGTGCTTTTCAATCCACCCTGGAAATGTGCTTTGCATATCGGTAATACCACCGTGAGCAAATACTGGGGCTTTCACACGATTTTGAAGCCGCCCAATTCCTTTGATTACTTTTACAATCTCGGGGATAAATTTCACCTGCCCCTTATCGATAGCGGTCGCTATGATCCCAGAATATTAAATGCCTTCGAGTTTAATATTGATTATTCTTTGGCGGCCATCTGCATCGCCGGGATTGTCATTGTAACGCTGTGGGGATTGTGGACCGTAAAATTCATTGAGGAATTTATCGCTGGCAAACAGACATAAAAAAGTTTTCATCTGAAAATGTCCCAACAACTTAGTGAAATAATTGCATCTTATTTCCCTCCCCTTCAAGGGGCGGGTCGGGGTGGGGATGGGTCTGCACAGCCATTTTTATCCCCCTTTGTGACCGCAAGCCGTTATGAACGTTTCATTAGATATATTTAAACAAAGGAGGTCGAGGAGGTGAGAAAATCGCAGCTTTTGATAGCGTTATTAATTAGTTGCAGCATTTTTTTGTCGTTTACCGGATGCGCCGGAAATCGCGATTCCCGCCGGGACACGACAACTATCGAGGACGATTACAAAAGTGATCGGGATATCGGAAGGGAACTAGATCGGGACAGGCTGGACCGCGGCGGCTATTGATAAGCAGCACTATCAAGAATTATTTTCCCTTGATTTGAGTGATTCATCTTTGAGTCGCTCCAGTTCTTCCCGGTATAGCTCTGCCTTGGCGCGAATCTGTTCAATTTCTTCCCGGGCCTTATCAAGCTTCTCGTCCTGTTTCTTTTTGTCTTCACGAAGTTGGTCCTGGATGTCATCGTAACCCACATACATGGCAAGACCACCCCCGAGGAGCAGCATGATGGGCAGAGCCCCTTTGAGAATGATGACAAAGGCTTGCCACCAGACAATCAGTCCGAGCAGACCTAAAACCGCGGCAATGGCGCCGCCGACAAGGAGGGGCATGGGTTTAACCTCCAAAGAGTAAAATTTTTCCCGACAAACATCAGTATTGCCGGTAAACTTAAAAATCGCCGCAGATAAATGAAAAATAAACCCTTTGCGAATAGGGCGATCGTCCACTAAAGAATTATCAAAAAAGATAACGATTAGCAAGGTCAAATTCATCACAACGGAAAATAATGCTTGATAAAATGGATGTATTCCATTACCATGCGCCCCCAGCTCAGCGATGGGCGGGAAATGTTTTGACTGACTTGATGAAGGATAACAAATAATGATTTCTCTGGATTTTGATAGAGTCGGCGGTCTTGTCCCGGCTATTGTTCAGGACTTTGAAACAAACGAGATTCTGATGCTTGCCTATGTGAACGAGACGGCATGGGAAAAAACGCTGGAAACAGGGATGGCAACCTTCTGGAGCCGGTCGCGGCAATCTTTATGGGTCAAAGGGGAGACATCGGGCAATCTACAGGAAGTAAAGGAAATTAGGGTTGACTGCGATCAGGACGCCGTGATCTTCAAGGTTCTTCAGCGGGGAGGGGCCGCCTGTCATACGGGATACAGGTCATGTTTCTATCGGAAAATCGTTGGCGGTCAGGTTGAGGTGATCGGTGAGCGCGTATTCAACCCGGAGGATGTCTATCGATGAAAACGCTCAGGCTGGGAATACCGAAGGGCAGTCTTGAAGTCAGCACCGTTGACCTGTTTAAAAGAGCGGGGTGGCGCATCACTTATGACAGTAGAAATTACTTTCCCGACATTGACGATGATGAAATAACATGTATCCTTGTCCGCGCCCAGGAGATGTCGCGATATGTAGAAGAGGGGGTGCTTGACCTCGGCCTGACCGGCAGGGACTGGATCATTGAGAATGAATCGGATGTGGTGACGATACAGGATCTGATCTACTCCAAAACCTCGACTCGTCAAGCACGGTGGGTACTGGTGGTCAGGCAGGATTCGGAGCTTCAGTCCCTCGAGGACATGAGAGGGCGGCGCATATCCACAGAATTGGTCAATTTCACAAAGAAATATTTTCGGGAACGTAATATTGACGTCCATGTGGAGTTTTCCTGGGGAGCGACGGAAGCCAAGGTGGTCGAAGGGCTTGTCGATGCCATTGTCGAGGTGACGGAGACGGGATCCACCATCCGCGCCAACAAATTGAAGATAATCCACGAGTTGATGAAAACCAATACCCAACTGATCGCAAATCGTGACGCCTGGGAAGATACCTGGAAAAGACAGAAGATTGATCAAATCAGGACCCTCCTTAACGGATCCTTGCAGGCCATGGGAAAGGTTGGCCTGAAACTCAATGTTGCCAGGGAAAATCTGGGGCGGGTTATTCTGCTGCTGCCTTCCCTGAAGGCGCCAACAATTTCCGGCCTGTATTCCGAGGAATGGCTTGCCGTGGAAACTATTGTTGATATAAGCATCGTTAGGGATTTGATCCCCCTCCTGAAGGAGGCGGGCGCCGAGGGCATTATTGAATATTCTTTAAATAAAGTAATATAAATTAACCCCTCGGCTAATTGAAGGGAAGGCCTGCCGGTTCGGCAGCAGGAGGAGAGGAAATGCGGAAGGGAAAGATCAAAAGGAAAACCAGCGAAACGATCATTTCCATGGAAATGGATCTGGATGGTTCCGGCCGTGCGGAAATTGACACCACGGTTCCTTTCATGGACCATATGTTGAATCTCTTTTCCAGGCATGGTCTTTTTGATATCAAGATAGCGGGAAAGGGTGACCGAGATGTGGATGACCATCATCTGGTTGAAGATTTGGGGATCTGTATGGGACAGGCTGTGAAGAAAGCCCTCGGTTCCAAAGAGGGTATCAAGCGTTACGGATCAGCTCTGGTGCCGATGGATGAAAGCCTTTGCAGTATCGCTCTGGATCTTTCGGGGAGACCCTATCTGATTTACCATGTAGAGTTCGGAGAGGCCCGGATCGGGGATTTCGATCCCGCCCTGCTGAAGGAGTTTTTCAAGTCTTTCTCGGATCATAGCGGAATGACCTTGCACATCAATGTGCTCTATGGTAATAATAACCACCATGTTGCCGAGTCCATCTTCAAGGCCTTTGCCCGGGCACTGCGAAGGGCGGCAAATCTTGATGACCGGATTCAAGGTGTCATGTCCACAAAGGGAAGTCTCTAACTTAATAAGTGTTTTCACCTCCTATGCGGGATTATTTTTCTAATCCGTGATAGGGATTCTTGCGGGTGTGATCCACATAATGTTAAAATTCAGCACATACATGATGGTCATCGTAAGGGAGAATTGGCGGGTGCTGGCGTGCCTGATGTTTCTGGTCGTGATTTCCGGCTGCCAGAGCGCCAGCGGCGTATCTTCGTCCCTGTTGAAGGACAAGGACATTACCTTCAGACGCCTTGCCATCATGCCCTTTCAGCAGGTTTCCCCGGAATTGGTAGCGACTTATGCTGCTCAAAATGCACTTTCGGCATCTGTACTGAAAACGGATAATGATCTCAAGAGCCCAGAACGTTTTCTTCAGGATTTCTTTATGGAAAGGATGTCTGCTTATCCCCAGTTCGAACTCGTTTCACCCGACCGGGTGGGAGGTATTTACAAAAGAGTCAACAGCAACTCTTTCAGGGCGACTCTACCGCAGGTGATGAAGGAAGTGGGAGAAGAACTCAATTCGGACGCCATCGTCGTGGGATATCTCTACCGCTACCGGGAGCGGAGGGGTTATGATTATTCTGTGGAAAAACCCGCATCGGTTTTCTTTGAAATACATTTATACAGGGTTCAGGATGGGGCTCTCGTCTGGAAGGGGATATTCAATAAAACCCAGACATCGTTGATGGAAAATGTATTGGGGGTATCCTATTTCTTGAAAGATAAGGGGCGATGGCTTACAGCGAAAGAGTTGGCTATGGAGGGAATGGAAGATACGGTCAGAAGATTTCCCGGCGTCGCAAAAGATTCGGTCCGGACCGCCCCCTGATCTCCAGCCGGTCCTGAATTTGCGCCGGTGTTTATCCTTATTTCAAACAGCCGCTCTGCGAAGGCATAAATCAGTTGATTCGCTCTTCATTTTCTCTCATTCCAAAAATTTTTTAAAGGATGCGATGTGATCATCATACCTGCTATTGATCTCAAGGGAGGCCGTTGTGTGCGGCTAGCGCAAGGAGATTTCAATCGGACGACCATTTATGGAGAGCACCCGGCGGATGTTGCCGGCCGCTGGCAGGACAAAGGTGCGGAACGGATACATGTGGTGGATCTCGACGGTTCCCTTGCAGGTTCCCCCCGGAACAGGGAGGCTATCCGCGACATCGTCTGTGCGGTAAGTATCCCTGTGGAGTTGGGTGGAGGCATACGTGACATGGAGACAATTGCGAGCTATGCGAACCTTGGGGTCCGCTGGATCATCATGGGAACAGCAGCCCTGAGAAACCCCGAAATGGTTCAAGAAGCCTGCCGGACCTTTGCCGATCAGATTATCTTGGGTATCGATGCCCGGGATAATCTGGTCGCCGTGCAGGGTTGGACGGAAACCAGTTCTATGACGGCGGTTGATTTGATTCGAAGCTATGGGGACTGCCAAATCAGTGCCGTAGTATATACGGACATCAGGCGGGATGGCATGGAAACGGGTGTTAATATTGAGGCGACAAAGGCCCTCGCCGGGGCAATCGAAATTCCCGTCATTGCTTCCGGAGGGGTCGGGGGCATAGGCGATATCGAGAAACTTCTGGAAATCGAAGATTCCGGGGTCATTGGGGTGATTGCCGGCCGGGCTCTTTATACCGGCGCCCTTTCCCTGGAGGAGGCGATCCGGAAAACAAAGGAAAAACAGGAGGTATGAAAATGGACGATTGTATCTTTTGCAAAATTGTCAAAGGTTCGATACCTTGCAGCAAAGTTTATGAAGATGAAAAGGTTCTTGCCTTTGACGACATACATCCCATGGCTCCCGTGCACGTGGTAATCATTCCCAAGGAACACATTGCCACCATTCTTGAGGTTTCCGAGGATAGAATGGCGGTTATGGGCACCATGGTCTCAGCGGCCCAGGAAGTATCAAGGAAGAAGGGCATAGATCAGAGCGGATTTCGTGTGGTTATCAATTGCAATGAAGAAGGCGGGCAGGTTGTCTTCCATCTCCACATGCATGTTTTAGGAGGGAAGAAACTTAGGGATGGCCTTGGCTGAAGTTTGAATCCTTCATTGACAAAAAGTAAAGGGTGGATAAGTTAGGAGACAGAAATTTTTCAGTGATTTGCGAGGATGAAAAAGGATATGGGACTTAATAAAAAAATAGAAGAGGAAATGATCAAGGCGGCGAAGGCCAAGGAAAAAATCCGTTTGTCCGCCCTCAGGATGATGAAAAACGCCGCTCATAATAAGGAGATCGATCTGAAGCGGGAGTTAACGGAGGCGGAATTCCTGCAGGTACTCGCGGCGATGGTTAAACAGCGCAAGGATTCCATCGAGCAGTTCGAGAAGGGCGGCAGAATGGATCTGGTCGAAAAGGAGACAGCGGAGCTGAAAGTCGTTCAGGAGTTCATGCCTCAGCAGTTTTCGGAGGAAGATCTCACGGCCGCGATCGAAAAGGCCATTCAAGAGACGGGTGCCGCAAGTCCCAGAGATATGGGCAAGGTAATGAAGGCCCTCCTACCTGTAATCAGCGGCAGGGCAGATGGCAAGGTCGTAAGTGAAAAGGTTAAGGCCAGACTTTCAGGTTAGCGCCGTTGATGACTAAAGGTTCAATTCCTGAAGATAAGATTGACGAAATAAAGAGACGGATCAATATCGTGGATCTTGTGTCGGGGTTTGTAAGTCTGAAGCAGGCAGGCAGGAGCTATATAGGTCTTTGTCCTTTTCACAAGGAGAAGACGCCCTCGTTCACGGTAAGTCCGGATAAACAGATTTTTTACTGTTTCGGTTGCGGTGAAGGAGGGAATGCCCTTGCCTTTGTCATGAAGATAAATGGCCTGACCTTTCCGGAAGCGGTCCGGTATTTGGCGAAAAAAACAGGCGTTGCCCTTCCCGATCGACCCCTTAGCAGGCAGGAAAAGGAGCAACTGACCCTCAAAGAGAGGATGCTCCGTCTCCATACCCTGGTTTCAGATTATTATTTGGCCCTATTGAGAGGGAAGGAAGGTCAGAAGGCTCGGTCATATTTACAGAGCCGGGACATCAGCGCCGAGGTTGTTAATACGTTCCAGTTAGGTTACTCCCTTGAGGGCTGGAGGTTTCTCAGGGATCATCTGGAACAGAAAAGGGTGCCCCTTCCCCTGGCCGAACAGTCCGGACTCCTCGTCAAGAATGAACGGGGAGAATATTACGACCGGTTCCGGGGCAGGCTCATCTTCCCCATCGAAGACCAGGCTGGCCAGATCATTGCCTTTGGTGGACGAATTCTGGGGGAAGGGGAGCCAAAATATTTAAATTCGCCGGAATCGGCATTGTTCAGCAAGGGGAAGACCCTGTATGGCCTCAGCAGGACTAAAGAGGATATAAGGAAAAGCGGTTATGCCGTCCTTGTCGAAGGTTACTTCGACCTGCTCTCCCTCTGGAATGCTGGGGTGAGAAATGTCGTTGCTACCCTGGGTACCGCCCTTACCCGGGATCATGTCGAATTGCTACGCAGGTATACAAAAGATGTGGCAGTGGTATTCGATGCCGATGAGGCAGGTAAGAAGGCCCTGGCAAGAAGCCTAGGATTGTTTATTGACGGGAATTTGCACACCCGAGCCGTGATGCTTCCGGAAGCCTCCGATCCTGATGACTATGTTCGGAAATTCGGAAAGAAAAGATTCCATGAATTGATCGAACAGTCTCCCCCGGCGGTGGAATATTATCTTGACACCGTGGTAGGAAACCGGGGGGATTTTGATCATGACCGGGACGCGCTCAGGGAATCCCTGTCTTTCATAACCAGAATGGACAATGCCGTGGAGAGGAATCTTTTTATTAAACTCGCGGCGGAAAGGATAGGCGTCGACGAAGATATTTTCAAAGCGGAAGTCATACAGGGAATGGGGAAGAAATCTAACGAAACCGTTTTCCAGAAGAACGTGGATCGGTCTTCATCACCTGTGGATGCTCTGGAAATGAACTTTATTACGATGGTTCTGGATCATCCCGATAAGATTCCCGCCATGATTGACGCTGATATCCTGAAATGCTTCGGAAACGAAGAATTAAGGAACCTGGGAAAGGTTATCGGGGATTATTATCGCAGGATCGGGAAAATCGACCTTAAGGACTTTGTCGAACATCTGGATACCGGGTCCCTGAGAGATGAAATATTAAGTCGTCTCATTGATTCGGGCGCCTGGGAAGCGGACACTGTTGACCAGGTTTTCAGTGACATGATCCACCAGATCAGGCGCAAATGGTTCAAGGAAAGGCACCGGTCCTTGAAGATGAGGCTAATCAGGGCTCAGCAGGCGAGTGATCTCGAATTGTGTCAGCGCCTGCTTGTTGAAAAAGGAGACCTGTTGAAGGCAGAAAAGGCAGTATTAGCGAAAGGGTAAGATGGAGGCTTCTTTATGGGAAAAGACATCCAATCCGAGGAATTCAAGAAACTGATGTCCTTGGGGGAAGAAAAGGGTTTTTTAACCTATGACGACGTGAACGACCTGTTGCCGTCGGATGTCATTTCGTCGGATCAAATTGACGATATCATCATGCTGTTTGGGGAGAAGAACATTGATATCATCGACACGGACAAGGGAGAAAAACTGGTAGTCAAAAAGGCGCCGGACGAGCTTGTCGGGTCAAAAGACGAAGATCTTATCGGTTTGATGCCTGTGACCGGCAAGACCGGCGATCCGGTGAAGATGTATCTTAGGGAGATGGGGATGGTATCCCTGCTTAGTCGGGAAGGAGAGGTTGAAATTGCCAAAAAAATTGAGGATGGTGTCCGGGATACCATGGATTCGGTTTTCAGCGTAACTGTCTGCGTCAAGGAGGTTGTGGATATTGGACGGAAGATACGCAACGGGGAGATGAGAATCAAGAACGTTGTAGACAATCTTGAAGATGATGATGGTTTCGTGGAAGAAGACCTGCATCGTGATCGGGTACTCAGGCTCATTGACAAGGTTACCGCTCTCAACAGGAAAAACGACAAACTCAAAGCGGCGCTGAAGGAGAAAGGGATCGAGACTGAACAGAAATCCGCCCATGAGAAGGCCATCGATAAAAACACGAAGGCCATTATTCGTGATTGCAGGAAGGTGAGGTTCAGTAAAAAGCAGATCGATCGGATGGTGTCAATTCTCAAGCAGTTCATTCTGGAGGTGGAAAGGGCCGAAGAAGAGATTCACCGCTGCAAGGAAAGCACCGGTCTGTCTCTGGCGCAACTGGAAAAGGCCTGGACTCGCATGCGGGCGGATCGCAAGGCCCAGGGGCAAGTGGCTAAGGAACTGCGGGTATCCGTGGAGAAGCTCAAAGACGCCGAGGTTATCATCAAGGAAGCCAATCGCGCGAAGAAAAAGGTATCCCAGGAGATGGGATTGTCGGTAACAGAGCTCAAGAAGGTTGTCTCCACCATCGAGGAAGGGGAAGCGAAGGCGGAAATAGCCAAGAAAACCCTTGTCCAGGCCAATCTGCGGCTGGTTGTCAGTATTGCGAAAAAATATACCAACCGTGGATTGCAGTTCCTTGATCTCATTCAGGAAGGCAATATCGGTCTTATGAAGGCTGTCGACAAGTTTGAATATCAGCGGGGATACAAATTTTCCACTTATGCTACCTGGTGGATCCGCCAGGCAATTACGCGGGCTATCGCCGATCAGGCCAGAACGATCCGCATTCCCGTACACATGATCGAAACAATAAATAAATTGATCCGGACATCCCGTTACCTGGTGCAGGAACTGGGAAGGGAGCCAACACCCGAAGAGATTGCCGCCAAAATGGAGTTTCCCTTGGAGAAGGTGCGCAAAGTGCTTAAAATTGCCAAAGAACCAATATCTCTCGAGACACCGATAGGCGAGGAAGAAGACAGTCATCTTGGTGATTTTATTGAAGATAAAAAAATCATGTCCCCTTCGGAAGCGACCATCAGCATGGATCTGGCTGAACAGACGAGGAAGATACTGGCAACCCTGACACCCCGGGAGGAGAAGGTCTTGCGGATGCGCTTCGGTATCAGTGAGCGGGTGGATGTCTCTACGGACGAATTAAAGGAACCCCCGGTAAACCTGTCTCTGGAAATAACCAGGCAGGCGGAGACAAATGGGGTAAGAAAGCTGCGGAATCCTTCGCGTCGTAAACTCATCAAGCCGGCAATGTAGATATAAATATAAGACAGGCTATAGATGGCTAAAGAAGGTATTGACATCTTGCCGGTTTGGGTATATCATACCAACTTATTGACTAATCGGGGGAGATTAGGAGAGGGCCCATAGCTCAATTGGTAGAGCCACCGGCTCATAACCGGTAGGTCCCTGGTTCGAACCCAGGTGGGCCCACCATTCGATATGTATAGAAAATACGACATATTCAAGGGAAATGGTCAAACAGGAATGACCGGAAGACAAATCTTCCTTTGAAAAAAGTGCACCATAGGTATGGTGCACTTTTTTTTGTCTTTTACCGGGTAAGAAAGGGGGAAGTCGTTGAACGAACAATTGTTGCATCTCATCAAGCTGCAAAAGATCGATACGGAAACGCAAAAAGTGCTCCTGGGAAGAAATGAATTGCCCGTATTACTGGCAAGACTGGATGAAACCTTCGGAGTTATTAAGTCCCGGATCGCTGAACACAGGTCCAATCTCGAGGGAAAAAACAGTACCCACCGAGAGTTGGAAGATAAATTAAAAAAAGGGCTGGAGCAACTCCGGAAAACCAGAGACCGTATCCACGATGTCAAGTCCAACAAAGAATATCAGGCGGTGTTGAAGGAAATAGAAACACTCGAACAAAAAAACGGGGTAGTGGAAGATCAGATCATTTCCATCCTTGAAGAAATCGATGTGGTCAAGACTTTACTGGCGGAGAAAGAGCGGGAATTTGTTGGGGAGCAACAAAGATACGAGGAGGACAGGAGAAAGACCGAGGGACAGATCGGTTCCATCGAATCGCAGTTGCGGTCCGGGCAGAAGCAGGGGGAGGAAATCCGCGGGAAGATACGGAAAGACCTTTTAAAGAAGTATGAGATAATCAAGAATGTCAGTAATGGCCTCGCGGTCGTATCCGCATGGAAGGAAACCTGCAATGGCTGTCACATGAACATTCCTCCCCAACTGTACAATGAACTTCTGGATTCAATGGACGACCTGATTTGCTGTCCGAACTGTCGTCGTATTATTTATCGGCAAGATCAAAGTGTTGATGGTGCTTGAGCAGGTCAGATGATCGCTGGTCCGGACACCACCGGACGGGAGGAAAGTCCGAGCTCCACAGGGCAGGATGGTCGCTAACGGCGACTGGGGGCGACCCTAAGGAAAGTGCCACAGAAAATATACCGCCGCCCGGGGCAACCCGGATGGTAAGGGTGAAAAGGCGAGGTAAGAGCTCACCGCTTTCCTGGTGACAGGGAAGGCATGGTAAACCCCATCCGGAGCAAGACCGAATAGGAGAACGATTGAGGGCTGCCCGCCCGATGTTCTCGGGTAGGTTGCTTGAGGCAGCAGGCAACTGCTGTCCCAGAGGAATGAT
>Ga0247841_10009013_pt1 | contig 14104 bp, 12 predicted proteins | sample LaCruzMarch2015__2_FD_192410 | JGI IMG/M metagenome (GOLD analysis project Ga0247841, IMG submission 192410) | Freshwater microbial communities from meromictic Lake La Cruz, Castile-La Mancha, Spain - LaCruzMarch2015_18m | ecosystem: Environmental > Aquatic > Freshwater > Lake | place: Spain...
CAGTGCGCCACCGGCGGCGTCTGCCCGCACAAAAACACTTTCAGATAGAGCAACGTGATGATGCTGAACATGAACGCCAAGATGGTGTTGAGCAGCCATGGCCAGAGGCGCTTGTTGCGCTGCGGTTGGCGCGCGTTCAGGTACTGTGTCAATCCGAAGCACAGCGGCACGAAGGTCAGATTCGCGCAGATCGCCAAGGCGAACATGACCCACAACGGCGGCAAGGCGTCCGGCGCCAATGCCGGATACACGGCGCGCACCAGCACGCCGCCGCTCACCACGCCCAGCAGCGCGATCCCGCCCAACAGCCACCAGGCAAAGCGTTTGAAACGATCGGCCTGCCAGCCCAGGATTGGCGCCATCACCAGAATGCTCAGCAGCATGCCCGGCAGGCCCATCAAGGCAATGGCCGATTTCGCATACTTGAACTGGTCCACTTGCATCAGGCTGCCGAAGGTCCCCGTGCCGGCGCCGAAAATGCCGGCGGAAATATAGAACAGATAAATCGGCCACCAGCGCCGGTCGCCGAAGACATCGCGCACAAACCGCGCGATGAAGCGCACCGGCGAGAAATCCATCTCGCGCAGGCGCTGCAGCGCGACGCCCTGCGGCCGCACCTCGCGCACAAACAGCCAGAGGAAAATGATCGTGTAAAGGGTCATCACGACCGCCGCCGCATACGTCAATTGCTCGCCGGTCACGAGCAGGCGCGGGCCGTGCCAGCGCGTCAAATCAAAATAATAGCGATTGTCGAATTGCGCAAACATGACTTGGAAAAAATACAGGCTGGCCACGCTGATCATGACATTGCGCATGACCACGCCGCGGCCGCGCTGCTCGGGCGGGATGACCTCGAGCCAGAGCGGCTCGAACGTGCTGCCCACATCACCCAGCAGCGAACTGACCACCACCAGCAGCACCAGCGGCGTGACGCTCGGCATGTAGGGGATCAGCACCACGGCCGCCAGCGTGCCCAGCATGGCGATCAACAAGAACGGCCGGCGCCGGCCCCAGCGGCTCCAGAGCCGGTCGCTGATGTAGTTGCAGCACGGGCCGATCACAATGCCCATCAGGCCGCCGACACTGGTGACGAAGGCAATCAGGCGCGTGTCGTTGGTGAAGCGCAACAAGGTCAACGGCAGCGCGGTCGTCATGATGAAAATCGTGTAGAGCGTGCCGAACCAACAAAGGTTGATCAGCAGCAACCAGCTCCACGGCACGCGCGGCTGCTGGGTCAGCACGGGGCGATGCAGGACAATCATGCGCGCAGCACCACGCGCAACGCGCCGTGCGACGGCACGCGCGCCAGCAGCAGCCCCGTGTCGGCCAGCGGCTCGCACGCGACCGGCAGGGGCTCACCCGCGGGCGTGCTGGCGGACAGCGCGGCGGCGGCGCACGACTCGAACAGGAATTCCGACGGGATCGGATTGTGGCAGTCGTATGTGGTGCCGGCCGCATCGCGGCGCACGTCGAGCAGCTCGGCGGTCGAACTGTACAGCCGCGGCTGCGCGGGCGCCGCGCCGCGCTGAATCACGAGCGTATTGGCGCCGCAGCGCAAGCGCGCATGCGGAAGCTGCAGCGTGCCGTCGAGGGCCTGCCCGTTAAGCACGACGGCGGCAACCTGTGCGCCGGTGCCTTCCGCCGTCACGGTCAGGCGCGCGGTGCGATAGACAAAATCGTCAATGCGCGCGACGAGGTCGCTGGCGCGCGCGGCAATGCCCAGCGGCAGACTCTGCAGCAGGAGTCCAGCGCTGGCCAGCGTCAAGCTGCCGGCGCTGAACGGCACGCCGCGCCAGCCCTCGGCCTGGTGCCGATACTCGGTCAGGGCGCCCGCCAGCGGATACTTGCGCGTCGGCAGCAGCGCGTCGTGGAGTTCATCCGCCAGCATCGCGCGCCAGGCCGCGTCCGTCATGCCGTACTCACGCAACTGCCGCGCCAACACATTCCAAGGGCAGTAGCCATACTCACGGATGCTCGGCCATTGCACCACATAGCGGCGCGCACTGGCCAGTTGCTCCTGCGGCAGTGGAAAATACGGGCCCAACGCCAGTGCCCAGGCGTATTCCCAATAATCCCCGTGGGCGGCGTCAATCCATTCCTCGCTCTGGTCGGTGTATTCATGCCATGCCGACCAGAGCAGGCCGTCGTTGCCGATGAAGCGTGCGCGCAACGTGGCGACTAACGCCGCGGCGATCTGGGCGTAGCGCGCATCCCGGTCACCCGCGAGGTCGCGCCGCTGCGATAACAAGACGCCCGCCATGCACAGAATGTTCCAGGTATTGACCATGTTGTAGAGGGTGCACACGCGCGCCACCGTGCGCGTGGCCGTGACCACGTCGCCGTGAAACATGCACTGTGTGCCATTGACCATGTCATAGCCGAAATACGGATTGGACGCCAGCGGCGTTTCGCCGAACGTGTCCGTGATAATCATGCCGCAGTTGGCGTGCCAGGTGCGCGCCAGATAGGCATCCAGCGCAGCCAGCGCAGTGGGGAAGGCCGGCCCGTGCAGCAACGCGTCATCGCCGGTCGTCTGCACGTGCGTGAACAACGTCAGCATGGCGTAAAACATGCCGTCTTCCTCGGCCTTGCTCCAGCGCGAGCCGAGAATTTGAGTGAAGACGGGCACGCGCGCCCCGTCTTGCTGCTGCGCCACGGGATTGGCCAGCAGGAACGGTGCCCAGATGCGCAGAAAATCAGGATTGCCGGCGCGCGCGTAGTGCGCCGCGGTCATCGAGCCGTCGCGTGTCCAGATCAAATGGTAAATGCGATTCAACGCGCCGAAGCACGCGCCGCCCTCATCCAGGCCGGCATACACCAGCCGCCGGTTCAGATCCAGCACGCGTTGCAGATCGGTGTCAGCGGCCATCTGCACCCGGCCTTTGGCGAGCGCCGGCGCCACCACGCGCTCGGTGTGCGCGCGCAAGGCCGCCGCGCCCTGTCCGCGCAATGCATGCACGACGCGCCGGGCTTGTGCGACCGTCTCTTCACCACCAATCAGCACGCACTCGTCGCCAAACATCTGCAGAACATGCAGGCCATCATCCGTCACCCGGTAGCGATTGTCTTCCATGCCGCTGAAGGCCACAAACGTGACGATCTGTTCGCCGCGGTCATGAAATACCTCCAGCAGCAAGCCATCTTCGACCACGAAGGCGTACTGCGGCTGGACTGCCAATAACAGCGGCGCCTGCGCCGTTATCGCAAAACAGTTCTCATCGGCAATGTTGATGACGCTGATGTGATTGGCTGCGTGTGAATTTGTCTTGGTTGCGATCTGCGTGCAGAACGGGTCATAGTCAAACGCGGTGATGTCCTGCGCGCGTAGTTCCGGCAGCAGGCAGGTGCGCAGCAGCGTGGTCAGGACATCGCGATTGGAAAAATTGCGCGCGCGATAATCCTTGCGCCGCATGGCATTCGGCTTGTAGGCGAACTCGAGCGCGGTGTGCGTCTCGTCAACGAGCAGGGACAAACGCAGGCCGCAACGATTCTGCAACGTGATCGCCTGCGTGCTTGCTTCAATCTGGGGCTCACGGTAATAAGTATGCATGCCTTATTGTAACTATCGCCAGCGTGCATGTAAATGCCGGAATCCGACAAAAAAACGCGGGATATCGCCAGACAAGGCGCTTTTATGCACAGAAAGCGATATCGGCAAAACCAACGCCTTGGCGGGCACACGCCACCGGATCACTGCAGTGCGACAATGTTCAGCGCTGCCTTCAGTACGGTATCGAATCACGCAGCTTTTCAAGCAAGCGTTTGCCTTCTTCTACGGATGAGGCCCCGACCTGGATGATTAGGTTGCGTTTCATAGGCCAATCGCCGCGCAGTAACCGGCTGATTTCTTGAGAATTGCCATCGAGCGTGTTGGTCGGCATGAGGACTACCCGCGCGGGAGCACGGTTGCAGAGTGCAAAAAAATCATGCCGGTCGCAATCGACATCCAGCCCCGTGATGGACGGCACGGCCAAGAAGTCGTCAATCACGGCTCCCGTAATGCCACAGTAATGCATCCGGCCTCCGCCAATGGTGTTGAAAAAACGGATGTCACGCGCCAGCACATGCGCGCGATAGAGTGCCGGGGAAATCATCTGCATGGAGCAGTTGCTGATCCGCGCGACGCCCTTCCACAGCGCGCCCCAGTCAAAAAACCAGTCGCCATCGTCGCTGATCATCGATTTGGTGTGCCGCGTTATCTCGATCATGTAATCCGTCACTTTGTCCAAGAGCACCCCGACGTCCTCCGGGGCATCGTAGAAATCCGTCAGAATGTCATTCCCGCGAATCAAATGCGCGGAATTAAAGGCGCTCTGGATGTCGGGATGCTGAATGTGAACCCCTTCCGGCAGGTGCTCTCTCCACAACTTTGTCCACGCCGCAAGCTTGCCATACCATCCGGCATCCAGCGCCGGCATCTCAAGATGCTGGACATCCGCGGCACACGTCAAGACATGGCTCCCGGCCGCGGGCAGGTTGTTCTCGGGCACATGGATGGAGCATCCGAACGCAGCCGCAACCTGGGCTGTGCCGAATTGCACGCGCACGGTGGGAACCCGGTCGTCACCGATCTCCATGTGGGGCCGCAGCGAGTCCAGCTCCGCGCGCAGCATGACCAGCGGGTCGGCAAGTCGCTCTTCCCAGGAGGGCATTCCCGGCACGGGCGTATTGACGATGATCATGGGACGGCAACGGTCGGGTTCGTTGTGCAGACAACGATAGCGCGCATAGACATCTTCGAAACGGGATCGTTCCGCGTGATTAATCTGTAAATATTCCCGCATGCTCGTTTTTTCGTTTCTCTCCTGCCGAACGAGGCAGGTGAGGCGGCCCGCCTTGCAGGATCGGTTCCACCTGCTGGTTCGATTATTGGTATTTCAGTGGATGTGGCGCAGCGCTATGCCGTGGTTCTCGGCAAGTTCAACGGTACGCACCATGTCGAAACACCGTTGGGCTCACGGCAAATTATACCATATCGCACAAGCATCTGCAAAAGACGCACCCAACGTCACGGCGCAGATTCGCGAACTTGCGAGCGTAACCTGCCGCCGTTGGTTGTGTGCCTTTTCAATGACTCCAGATCCGGGAACATGCCGTTTGGCTCGATCATCTTGGCCTTCGCAATGAGATCGAGGGCATTTCGGATGTCAGGCGGGCCTTCCGGCCGAAGGCGCCATTCCGCCTGCCGGACGAGGCCACCTCGCGTTGCGATCTCTCCGACATACCGCTGACCGGTGTCGTTACAGAATTGGTATTCCCCATTCTCGACGTCGATGGCCTCAATCCAATCCGGTGGACACGATGGTGATTCAAACACCTCGATAACGCCGTCGTCTCTGAGAATCATCATCATTTCATCTTCACACAACTTGTTATTCTACATAGTGCATAAACATGATCATGCAGAGACTATAGTATAACCGCATGAAATTGTCAAAAACCACGAATCCAAGGCCGCGCGTGCTTGACATTGCGCAGGTCGCACTTCTATCGCAATCGGGTGGTGCCCTTCTATCAGGCATTGTCCAGCGAGCGCACGCATCTGGGCTGGCTGCGGCATTTTTACGCGTTTGTGCAGAAGCGCGCGCCGGCCGAGTTGGCCGCTTCAGTCGAAACAATTCCTGCGCAAATGCAACAATCTATGTATTCAAAGAACTTTTGGGTTAAATTCTCTTACTGCTTTGGGTTAAGTGCTTTGTCAAATTGTGTATCAAACGCGCATGACGTTCGAACGCAATTGAACCGATTTTTCCTAAAATATGTTTTTGAGGAAGAACCGCTAAAAATCCTAAGCGGATGACTGAATCCGCAATAAGTCCGCTCATGGAAAAGTCGCTATCATTGCGCGAAATTATTTCGTCAAATTGAGGAACGCACTGATGCACCTGCGTGCTTATACCGCACACCAGCATGTCGCCAAATCCCGGCATTTCGGCTAATACCAAAGCAGGGCGGTTTTTTATTGCCCCGTCTGATTGAACGAGCGGCGTTAAAATCACATCGCATTTTTTCATGGCGCTTTAGTTACTTTGCAATCAGCGTCATGGGATAATCCATTTCTTCGTTGCTATATGCCCGCGCCAGTCCTTGTGCAGACAATGCATGCCACTCATGCGGCGATTTCTCCATTTCCTCGAGAGCCAAAACCGCCACTATGACATGCGCGCCGCGCGGCGCGTTGATAGCACTGCATAATTCCAAATGTTTTGTGTCTATTACTTGTGCTTCTATTGTTTGCATTTATCACCTTTTTTGCGATATAACATTATAGTAACTTCACAGATTGCCAAGTGACTTCAGCGTCTACCGTACAGGTCAACACGGAAACAAACTCATTATCACAAGCACAAGATACTACCATAATCCATCCTCGGTGTCAAATCAGCGATCGGCCTTCAGCCTTCGTTTTTTTGGAGGTAAGTTGATCTGCCGTCTGGCAACTGAATGCGCGGAACACCGTTCCGCGGCAACAGGCGCGTTCAGAGTTCGAGCTGGTCTTCACGCGCGGGCGTCTCGATGCGGCAGTCCGGCCGGCGTGCGCGGATGTCCCGGGCAAAACTCTCGATCGCGCCGGGTTCGCCGTGTACCAAGATGAACGTCTTGCAGCGCGCGCCGACGCCATCAACAAACCGCAGCAGGTCGTTGCGGTCGGCGTGCCCGCTGAAGGTGTTCAGCACGACGCGCTCGGCGCGCACGCGATAGGTCTCGCCGAAGATGCGCACGTCCGGCGCGCGCTCGACAATCCGCCGGCCCAGCGTGTTGGCTGCCTGAAATCCGACAATCACCACGGCGTTGTCCGGATTCTCTATGTTGTTTTTCAAGTGGTGCAAAATCCGGCCGGATTCGCACATGCCCGAAGCCGAAATGATCATCATTGGCCGCTTGTCATCGTTGAGCGCCTTGGATTCCTCGACACTGCTGACCAGGCGCACATAGTGGCGTGTGCCGGCTTTCGCGTCGCGCGCCAGCAACGCCATCGTCGCCGCATCAAACAAATCCGTGTGACGCAGGAACACCCCCGTCAAACTGACTGCCAGCGGGCTGTCCACGATCACTGGCAAGGTTTTCGGAATGCGCTTGTCCAAGCGCAGCCGCTGCACGACGCAGAGAATTTCCTGGGTGCGTTCGAGGGCGAACGACGGCACAATAATCTTGCCGCCGCGCGCACAGGTGCGATTGATCACGCCGGCCAGCAAGTCTTCGGACTGCAAAATATCGCGGTGCAGGCGATTGCCATAGGTGCTCTCGATGACCAGCGCGTCGATGTCGCTGAGCTGTTCGGGATCACACAAGATCGGCAGGTTCTTGCGGCCAAGGTCAAAGGCGTACCCCAGCCGGAGCGTGCGGCCGTTTTCTGCGATCTCGAAGACATGCAGGGCCGCGCCGAGGACATGCCCGGCCTCGTAGGCCGTCACGCGGATGTCATCGGTCACCTGCACCGGTTCGTGGTAGTTATGCCCGACAAACAACGGCAAGACCGCCTCGGCATCGGGCGTGGTGTACAGCGGCTCGACCAGCGGTTCGCCTTTCAACGCAAGTTTTTTGTTGAGATAGGCGGCGTCCATTTCCTGGATGTGGGCCGAATCGCGCAGCATGTAGGAACACAGGTCGGCCGTCGCGTGGGTCGTGTGAATCGGCCCGTTGAAGCCGTGCTTGACCAAGGTTGGCAAGTTGCCGCAATGGTCAATGTGGGCGTGCGACAAGACGACCGCATTGGCGTGCGGCAGCGTGTCGAAGGCATGCTCGCTTTTCTGGCGGGCCTCGGCGCGATGGCCTTGGAACATGCCGCTGTCGCGAATGACCGCGCTGCGGGCTGTCTGCAGCACATGGGTTGAGCCGGTGACTTCCTGCGCGCCGCCTAAAAAGGTGATTTTCATGGAATTGTTGTGGGGGTCAGTCGGTAATCCGCGTGATGCGGGCGCCCAACGCACGCAAGCGCCCGTCAATGTTTTCGTAACCACGATCAATCATTTGAATGTTGTCAATCACGCTGGTGCCCTTGGCGCACAGCGCGGCGATCAACAAGGCCACGCCGGCGCGAATGTCCGGGCTGGTCAGGTAATCGCCATGCAACGGCGCATGGCCGACCACCAGGGCGCGATGCGGATCACACAGGACAATCCGCGCGCCCATGCCGACTAGGCGATCGACAAAAAACAAGCGGCTCTCGTATAATTTTTCGTGAATCAGCACCGTGCCGTGGCATTGCGTCGCGGCGACCAGCAAGATGCTGATCAGATCAGCGGGCACGCCTGGCCAGATTGCGCTTTCTATTTTGGGGATTGCGCCGCGGAAATCAGTGACAATCCGGCGCGCCTGGGTGGCGGGCACGATCACATGTGCGCCGTCCACCTGGGTCTCGATGCCAAGCCGCGCAAACGCTTTGAGAATAATGCGGATCGGCGCCTGGGCCGCGTTGGCAATGGTCAACGTGCTGCCGGTCGCCGCCGCCAAGCCGATGAAACTGCCAATCTCTATGAAATCGGGCGCGATGGTGTGCGCGGCCCCGCCCAATTCGGCCACGCCATGAATAAGCAGGCGGTTGGTGCCGATGCCCTCGATGCGCGCACCCATCGCGTTCAGGCAAAGGCACAACTGCTGCACATGCGGCTCGCAGGCGGCGTTGTAAATGCTGGTCGTGCCGCGCGCACAGACGGCCGCCATGATGATGTTCTCGGTGCCGGTCACGCTGGCTTCATCGAGCCAGAGATCGGCGCCGCGCAAGCCGTCGCGGCAGCGCAGCAAATAGGCATGTTCTTCCTCGAAAATCTCAACGCCCATTTCCTGCAGCGCCAGCAAATGGGTGTCGAGCCGGCGCTTGCCGATTTTGTCGCCGCCCGGAATCGGCAGCGTGACTTTGCCACAACGATGCAGCAGCGGCGCGGCCAAGGTAATACTGGCCCGGATTTTGCGGAAAAGCTCGGCGTCAACATCCCCGGCATCGAGCGTGCCGGCGGTGATGTGCCAGACATGCGTGTCGTGCGCATCGGTCTCGACCTGCACGCCGGCCTTGCGCAGCAGATCGCCCATCACCAGGACATCGCCGATCAGCGGCATGTTGCGCAGCGTCATCGGCGCCGTCGTCAGCAGGCAGGCCGAGAGCACCGGCAACGCCTCGTTCTTGTTGCCCGAAACCGGCACCGTGCCGCTCAACGGGTGGCCGCCCTCAACCCTGAATTTTTCATCAATGCTCATGCGCCTTCTCCACCAGTAAGACAAACATTAACAAAGAGTAAAAGAGTTAAGGAGGCGGCTGCAATCAACATTTTTTGTTGTTTGCAGACAAGAAAAGCGACTGTTTGAAAAACTTGCATCTCTTGTACTCATTTACTCTTTGTTAAAATCCGCTGCGGTTGCCCCGGCTCTTGTCACTCTTTTTTCCTCTTATGGCTCGTTGTCAAAACTATTGGCAAACAGGGCCTGGCCGATGCGCACCATGGTGCTGCCTTCCTCGACTGCGATATCGAAATCGTCGCTCATGCCCATGGAGAGCACGGCGCACGGCGCGGCGCCGAGGCACGGGACAAGCTGGTCGCGCAGTTCACGCAAGCCGCGAAAAGCGGCACGGATGCGCGCTGCATCGTCCGTCTGCGGGGCCATCGTCATCAAGCCGCGCAGGCGCAGCCATGGCAGCGTCAGCACATGCTCTGCCAGCCCGGCCACCGCCGCCGGCGCGACGCCGTATTTCTGCGCTTCACCGCTGACATTGACTTCAATCAAAACGTCGAGCGGGCGGCCCAGCGGCGCGCGGCGCTGGTTGAGTTCGTCCGCCAGATGAGCCGAATCGAGCGACTGGACGGCATCGCACCGCGCGGCGATGTCACGCGCCTTGCGTGACTGGACATGGCCGATCATGTGGAGCTGCAGGCCGGGTAGGTCGGCGCGCGGATCGTGCGCGCTGCATTTGCGCACAATTTCCTCGCTGCGATTTTCGCCGAGGATGCGCGCGCCGGCGGCAATCACGGCGGCGATCTCGGCCGCCGTGCGCTGCTTGGTCACGGCGACAATGTCGACCGGCTGCCGCGCCCGCGCACGGACCCGGGCTTCAAGCGCACGCCAGTTGTCGGCAATCGTCATACAGCAGCCGCCTCATGCAATGGTTGCCTTGATTATAACAAAACCGGCGCGGGCGTGCGGCGCGGCATGCAGGCCCATGGCGGGACAAACTGCACGCCGGAGTTGCCATGCCGGACGCGACGGTGCGCGTCCCTCCAGCAGCAGCGCGGACGCGACGGTGAGCAGCACGGACGCGACGGTGCGCGTCTCTCCAGCAGCACGGACGCGACGGTGCGCGTCCCTCCAGCAGCACGGACGCGACGGTGCGCGTCCCTCCAGCAGCACGGACGCGACGGTGCGCGTCCCTCCAGCAGCAGCGCGGACGCGACGGTGCGCGTCCCTCCAGCATCAGCGCGGACGCGACGGTGCGCGTCCCTCCATCGAAAGATGCGATCGGGAGATCGCACGTACCTTCGGCCGATCTGGAGATCGGCGCTCCCTTCGCCGCACGGCGTGCAGTACATCACGCGGAACGACGTTCCGCAGCACTGCCACACCTGCTACTTGTCACTTGCTACCTGTCACAGGTTGCCAGTGCAGGTCACTGCCGCGCTGCCCGCACTGATCACTGATCACTGATCACTGATAACTTGGGAACCCGCCTAGGCTGGCAGCGGCCAGAGAAAGGCGCCGGTGGCCAGAAACTGCTGCACTTGCTGCATGCTTTGCTCGGATTTACGCTCGACCGCCTCGTGCGTGTTGAACGCGTTGTGCGGCGTCAGCAATGCCCGCGGATGGCGTGCCAGTGCGAGCGTCGCGCACACCTCGGTATCATCGGACGCGGTGTTGGTGCGCAAGGCCAGCGCCAGCTCTTTTTCATGATGGTAGACATCCAGGCCGACGCCGCCAAGCTGGCCTTCGTCAAGCAGGCGCAGCAATTCCGTGGCGGGCGAGCATTCGCCGCGGGCAATGTTGATGAACAACACGCCGCGCCGCGCGGCCTGCAGAACTTCACCGCTGAAATAGTTGTGATTCGTGGCGGTCAGGTTCATGGCGCACACGATAATATCAGCGGCGGCAATGCCCGCGGCAGGCGCGACATACTGCACGCCGGGGTGGCGTTCGACAAGATCCACGCCCAGCACGCGCATGCCCAATCCGGTGCCAATCTTGACAATCTCGTGCCCAATGTTGCCGACCCCGACGACCGTCAGCGTTTTGCCGGCGCACTCGCCACCGGTAATGCCATCGCGATGAAAGGTGTGCAAGTGGGCAAGTTGCTGCGGCAATTTGCGCAGCAAGGCGAGCCACAGCAGCAACGCCTGCTCGGCCACGGCCCGATTGCAATAAAGCGGCAGGAAGCCGCAGGGCACGGGCACGCCGGTTGCCGCGCGATAGGCCGTCAGATGGTCAAAGCCGGTGCTGCGGGTGAGAATGCCGGCAAGGTCGCGCGCCCAGCCAAGTGGAATGGCCGATTGCGTGCGAATACTGATGAAGTGCGCCGGCGGCGCGGGCGCCTGATATTCCTGAATGGTCTTCCATGAAAATGCCGCGCGCACGCCGGCGGGCAGATAGCGGCGCAGCGCAGCTTCTTCCTCTTGAAACGCCTCGAAAAAAAATACATCGCAGGGTGAACTACTCATGGTCGCGTGTCCCGGGCCCGTGGTTACGGTAAAAGTATAGCAAATAGGCCGCCCACTTGTTGAAACGCGGACAGGATGCTATCATATCTGCCTGCATGACTTCTGATCCGGACATGACCCTGCCGCTGTGGGCGGCGCCCGTGCTGCCTGCGGCGCAAGTGCCCGTGCCGCCGCCCGCGCCACGTGCGCCCGCGGCCGCGCCGCTGTCGGTCTCGCAATTGACGCGGCGCATCCGCCTGTTGCTTGAGGGCAATTTCGCCAATGTCTGGCTTGAGGGCGAGATCAGCAATTTCAAGGCGCATCCCTCGGGCCACTATTATTTCACGCTCAAAGACGCGCAGACCCAGATTCCGGCGGTGATGTTTCGCACCGCCAATCGGCGCCTGAAATTCACGCCGGAAAACGGACTGCAGGTGGTCATCAGCGGCAGTGTCCAGATTTATGAACCGCAGGGCAAATATCAGATTATTTGCGACACGCTGACCCCCAGCGGCTTGGGTGCATTGCAATTGGCCTTTGAGCAAGTAAAACAAAAACTGGCGGCGGAAGGGCTGTTCGACGCGGCGCGCAAAAAGCCGCTGCCATTGCTGCCGCGCACTATTGGCGTGCTTACGTCCGCGAGCGGCGCGGCTATTCGCGACATCATCCGGGTGCTGACGCGGCGCTTTCCGACGGTGCATTTGGTGTTGTATCCCGTCGCCGTGCAGGGCGCGGGCGCGGCGGCGGGCATCGCCCGCGCACTCGATGATTGTGCCGCCATCAATCGGCGGCACGAACGCGACCCGCACGCCCAGCCTTTGTGTTTTGATGTTTTGATTGTCGGGCGCGGCGGTGGCAGTCTCGAGGATTTGTGGGCCTTTAACGAGGAAATTGTCGCCCGGGCAATGGCCCGTTCACCGATGCCCATCATTTCGGCGGTCGGGCACGAGATTGACTGGACCATTGCGGATTTTGTCGCTGATGTGCGCGCACCGACGCCGAGCGCGGCGGCGGAAATCGTGGTGCAACCGCGCGCGGTGTTTGTGCAACAACTTGAGGATGCCCGCCGGCGCATGCGCGCCCGGCTGAGCCAGGCGCTGGACACCTGCAGCCACCGTGTCCAGCGGCTGACAACTCATTATGCTTTTCGTGATGTGCCGCGCACGATTGATGCGCAGCGCCAGCGGGTGGATGAACTATGGCAGACGCTGCGGACGGTATTGCACGACAATTTGGCGGTGCGCACCGAGCGCGTTGCGCGCGCGACCCGCGTGGTTGGCGCGGCGCGGCGCTTGTTCCTCGAACGCTGCGTGCGCGATGAACAGCTCGTCAGGGTGCGGCGCGCGGCCTGCGACACGGCCTGCGACCACGCATGTGCGCGCCGTCACGACGCGCTGCGCCGCATGCTGGACTGCTTGGAAGCGCTGGGACCGGTGGCGGTGGTGCGGCGCGGCTATACCATCACGCGCGACGGCGCGACGGGGCGGGTGCTCACGTCAACGCAAACACTTTCCGTTGCACAAGAGTTGCGGACGGATTTTCGCGACGGGCAGGTGCGCTCGCAGATTCTAGCAATTGTCCGCGACGGCCGACGCGCGGACGCATGAGGCGATGTCATCGTCGCTGCGGGGCAGCCACGGGGCTTGCCACGGAAACAGCGGCGCTTCCATCGCATCATAGAGTGTGTTGCCCGGTGAGAGATAGCCCAGGGTGAGCAGGTCGAGCACGCCGCCAAAGGCGCGCACGGCAGTCATGCCCGAGCCTTGCAGCACGCCCGGGAGGAAGCCGATCACCGGCCATTGCACGGAATAAAAGGTGATGCAGCGCGGTACTTCGATTGTTCCGGTCAACAGATTCGCAAAGCCACGCCCTATCCCATCCAGCATGCTATACTCCGCGTCCTGTTCAACGGCAGCCACGCGCAGACAGCACAGCAACATCAGCGCACTCATACATGTACGCGCATTCATTGTGTGAACCTCATGGATTCTGGTAACCAAACTTTCACAAACCGCACCCATAGTGTACAAGAAAGCGCGGCGAATGTCAATCCATGGCGTCCCGCGCCAGAAATTCAGCCATTATAAAGACATCCGCATGCAAAAACCTCGGCGCGGTCACTCGCCGATGCGGCCGTGGCCGATGACGCCGTGGCCGATCGTGCCGGCCGGCCCCGGCCCGCGCGCCTGTACTCCTAACTGCAGGTTGGTCACGGTCGTGTCCGCGCGCTGGTCGCGCACCTGCACGCCAAAACTGCGCCCGCACGCCTGCACCGGCATGCCCGTGATGACCCCCGCCGCAGTCAGGCTCAGGCCCGCCGGCAGCCAGCCGCTGCTCACGCTCCAACGATAGCCCGGCGCGCCATAGCCCGCTTGCAGCTCGCCATAGTACGCGTAACCCACCGTCGCCAGCGGCAATGGCCGCGGGTCTATCCGCACCGGCCGGTCGAAGCGATCCAGCGGATTCGCCCCGCGATAGTACTCCTC
>Ga0247841_10009015_pt1 | contig 14103 bp, 14 predicted proteins | sample LaCruzMarch2015__2_FD_192410 | JGI IMG/M metagenome (GOLD analysis project Ga0247841, IMG submission 192410) | Freshwater microbial communities from meromictic Lake La Cruz, Castile-La Mancha, Spain - LaCruzMarch2015_18m | ecosystem: Environmental > Aquatic > Freshwater > Lake | place: Spain...
GAACCATAGGGGACTTGTGCAAGAGTTTGATACACTTTTTGCAGAAGGGATGTTCCGGACAATTCAAAGGGGATTGTAAACTCTTTCCGAGTTCCCTGAAAGTATTCTTCAATTTGTTGGATGGCAGTCCGTAAAATCTCATTCAAATTCGTCTTGAATTTTACTGGCTGATTCCCTGCTAAGTAATGGATCGAAATAATGGCATGATTGTTGGAAACAATCTGATAAGAACCAATTGGCGCAGTGAGCTTAGTCTGATATAGACTCAATTTGTTTCAAACCTTCATCTGTAATCTTTACAAAGGCTTGAGACCCCTCATTCTGACTGAGAAGTTTGATATAACCTAGATCTTTCAATAGTTTAAAATTACTTTGCAAACTATATTCGTCAACGGAAAACATTTCCATCAACTCGAACCCGCGGACGATTTTGGAGGGATGATCCGCTGTTACATCCCTCAGATATTTTAATATTTGGATTCGGAGCTCTTTGCTTAGTCCCATCAAATGACTCCGAAATACTCCGGCGTCTTAGGCCAGTTCAACCTTATTGGCTTTAATGCATTTCGTGCAAATCCGCATAACCTTGACTCCGCCATTCAACTTGACCCTGACTTTTTGAAGATTTGGCAGTGTGCGACGTTTTGTTCTCACGTTGGAATGAGAAACATTATTGCCGACTAAAGGACCCTTATCGCATACATCACATCTCTTGGACATATCACTTACCTCTTTATCAATTCATTTTCTTTGCAATACAATCAATTACAAGGACTCAATTATAAAGGGCAATCCGAAAAATTCAAACTTGTTTGTTTTGAAGAATAAAGAAAGCTCTTCCTGTATGGGAGTCGATGGGTGTTCGATCCTCCAGACTGCCAAAAGAGTGTATTTCATTGAATCCTGCTTCCATAAATGCATCCCGAATTTCTTGCAGTGAATAGGCCTTTTCTTTGTGAATCTCCTGAATCCGTTTCCACCGACCATCCTCTTTAATAAATCCGGTAATTTTCATAGAAGCAATGTTTTGCTCATGATCAAAAGAAGGTTGGTGTACTTCAACGTGGCTTGGTGAATCCTGGGGAACATAACAGGGGAAACGGTTCCATCTCTCGATCAAGCCATGTCGGGTATTCATATCGAACAAGAAATAACCATTCGAATTCAATGCTTGGTAAACATTCCGAAAAACCTGCTTCAGGTCTCTCCAATCCAGAATGTAATTCAAGCTGTCAAACCAACAAGTACACAGATCAACCTTTTTGGATACATTGAGATCCCTCATATCTTGATGCAGCCATTCTATATTTACTTTTTCCCTTCTAGCCTTTTGTTTGGCAATGGCAAGCATCCTTGTGGACAGATCGACCCCGGTTGTCTTTAATCCTTGTTTTGCCATTTCGATCGCAAAATCACCCATCCCACAGGCTAGATCCAAGGTAGATCCCGGCTGGCAATGCAGATGCTCCAACAAAGCAGGGATTACAAGTGCTATATTGAGACTAAAATTGGCATACCATCCTCTACGGTACAATTCTGCAAAACCATGATAGATCGTCATTTAATAAAACCTCACAATCAAAAGATACTTCTTCATATTGATTCTATTATAGGACAAATTAATACTGGTATATCTGCAGATTTTGAAAAATAAATAGAGTAGAATATACTCTAGCAATTATGACAAGGTAATGAAGTTATACTTTTTTAGGAGGGTTGAATGGGTTTCAAAAGAGTTATTTCGTTACTTATTGTTGTTAGTTTCTTTTTTGTAAGTGTAAATCACCCAGCAAAACTTACACAAGCTATTACTCAACCTTCCTTTCCTCAAGCCCAAAACGCTGTTACCTTCCCTTCTTGTTTCTTTACTGAAAACAAAGGACAGTGGGATCCATCAATGTTATTTGTAGGGGATACCAGCTTTGGCAAGGTAGCGTTTACCAAGAATGCTATCTATTACCAACTCATTGAAACCTCCGTCTCCATCTCAGATTTTGTCCCGAACCACGGGGACGTAACAGTTGGCTCCGAAAAATCCCAAGTCTCCAACTACCGATCCCAAGTTGTTAAACTCACCTTTGTGAATCCAAAGTCTCCCCAGGTTAACGGAGCTGGATTATTATCTCACTACAATAATTACTTCATTGGTAATGATCCAAAGAAGTGGGCTAGCTATTGTCATAATTATGCGAAAATCGAATATATGAGTGTTTGGGAAGGAATCGACCTTGCTTATTTCTTCACACCGGAAGGACTCAAATATGAATATTATGTAGATCCACAGGCTAACATCCAGGATTTACAAATCAAGGTAGAGGGGGGAGAAATCACAAATCATGGAACTGCTATACAGATTTCAACGAATCTTGGCAAAATCCAGGATGTAAACCTAAAAGTGTATGACCAAAACACCCTGCAAGACATTCCCTCCAGTTTTCAGATCCATAACAACATTATTTCATTCACAGGTATTCCTGAGGTAAGACAAAATACCATCGTGATCGATCCCCTGATCTGGTCAACGTACTTTGGAGGAAATGAGGGAGACGAAGCTAAAGATATTACAATTGATACCTTTTTTAATGCTTATATTGTAGGAAGATCTTACAGCACTGACTTTCCTATCACTTCAGGAACTGTACAAAAGGAGTATAGCGGGGGTATCGATGCTTTTATCACTAAGTTGAATGATAAAGGCAGTGAAATAGTTTGGTCCACTTTTCTTGGAGGGAGGAGCACGGATGATGCTCATAAAATCATGCTTGATATAAAAGGTAATATTGTTATCTCAGGTGTTACTTCAAGCGAAGAATTCCCAATTACAAAGAATGCTGTTCAGCTGACTCCCGGTAGCATTCAAGAGGTTTTTGTTACAAAAATAAATCCCTCAGGAAGCGATCTTATATTCTCAACCTATTTAGGTGGGTCTGCCTATGAATGCTCTGAAGGTTTAGCCACTGATGCTGAAGAAAATGTTTATATTTGCGGTACGACTTATAGTCGAGATTTTCCAACCACAACTGATTCTTATCAAAGTACTTGCCAGGATGAGATCAATGGGTATATCACGAAAATAAATCCATCTGGCACAAAACTGATTTATTCTTCGTATTTGGGTGGATCTGGTGAGGATCATATTGAAGGTCTTGCCTTAGAAAAAACAGGTAATGTATATGTTACGGGAAGAACACGTAGCAATGATTTCCCGACATCACAAAACGCATATCAATCAAAACCAAAGTGAGAATTTGATGTATTTGTCACAAAATTAAATCAGACCGGAACAGAAATCATATTTTCAACCTTATTGGGTGGATCTAAAAATGAAGTAGCTTATGATATTGTTATCGATTCTTATGGTCACGCATATGTCTGTGGAAGTTCATCTAGTGCTGATTTTCCAACTGGAAGTGCTTATGCATATAACTATAGAGGTCAAACCGATGCATTTATCGCTAGAATTGATTCAACAGGAAGCTTTCTCTTTTTTGCGACTTACTTAGGAGGATCTGGGTTTGATGTAGGCGTAAGCATTGAAATAGACATAAACAGAAACGTTATCGTAAGTAGTCGGACTAATAGTTTTGACTTTCCAACGACTGTTAAAAATAATCAAATCGCTCCCAAGAAAGATCTCGATGTTGTGATATCGAAAGTAGATAACTCCGGCAAATATCTTCTTTATTCAATCTATCTAGGTGGATCAAGTGATGATGATTCTCGGGGTAGCGTTCTCGACGGAAATGGCAATTTATATGTAACCGGTGAGACTACCAGCTCTGATTTTCCTACGACACCGGGTGTATTCCAAAGTAAGTTTAATGGCCAAGCCGATGCTTTTGTAACAAAACTAAGTCTTGAAATGGAAGAAAACCCCGCTGATACTTCTCCACCCATTCTTAAGATTTCTTCACCAAAAGACAATACAGAGACTATAGAGAGTAAAATCCTAATGCAAGGCAAAGCCTACGATAATGAATCTGGAATCTTAACTCTTACAATAAATGGTCAGAATGTTGCTGTCGACAAAGATGGATCTTTTGAGTTTTCAATATTTTTATCGGACGGTATTAACAAGGTTGAAATTATAGCAACAAATGGAGTAAAACTTACTACCACAAAAACTCTGACTATTAATAAAAAAGCTCCAGATAAGAAAGGTCCAACGATCATGTTGTATACACCCTTACCTTACGAAGTTGTTATGGATGAACATTTGTTAGTAAAAGGAAAAGCTATAGATAAAGAATCTGGTCTAGAAGAGGTGTTTGTTAATAAGAAACCTGTACCTTTTGATGATAAGGGAGTATTTGAAACAGTTGTGATACTCGAAGAATTAGAAAATGACATTGAAATCGAAGCGAGAGACAAACAAGGAAATGAATCATATCTTGAAATTGAAGTAAAATGTGAACAATGTTTCAAAAAGAATTATCTCATTATCGAGCTTTGGGTTGGCAAAACATCAGCTTTTTTTGATGGAAAACCTTATACATTAGATGTTCCCCCGATGGTTAGATTTGGCAGGACACAAGTTCCTATTCGTTTCATTGCGGAAGGACTCAAAGCTACAGTCAATTATGATACAAAAGCTCAGAAAATCGAGATTCAGTACAAGACTACCAGCATCATTTTACAGATCGACAATCCGGAAATAGTTATTAAAGATTTTGTTGATGGGGCTGAAACTGTCCAACGATATAACCTAGAATTACCTCCATATATTTATAAAGGTAGAACCATGGTTCCAGTCAGAGTTATCTCTGAAGCTTTTAGAGCAAAAGTAGAATATGGAAGTTCGGATCGAAAAATTACTATTTCCATGAAAAGGTAAGGAGGGCTAAAAAACTTGTCCAGTTCAGTGATTTGCGTACAAAATAAAATAGTAGCTCTCCATACAGTACCAAAAAGTTACTATTTTGACACCGCATATAATACAAGGGGGAGTTTGTGCCTAAAATGATAACTTGTTTCTCTTGTCACGGACTTGTTCCCATTGTGATTGGACCTGTACATCCTTATATGAAGTCTTCCGCTGGGTGTTGGCACCTGTATGGTGAAGTTCTCGCCAAAGAGTATTCCTTAGAGAATTATAATCCCCTCATGCATCGGATCGCCGTGGATACTTACGCCATCCAACATCCCGGGGAATCCGAGAGAAGGTCAATCAATTCTGTCAATCTTCACCTTATAAGACTTTATCTTGTTTTACACAACCTAGTGGAAAGTTTAAAAGCAAATGAGATCATGAAAATGATGTCTGAAAATACAAAACTGAAAGAAGACTTTGTGTGGTTGGACCCTCCTTCGTTTGAAAACACAATAACAGTTGTGGATGTTTGGAAAGCTCCTAATACAGGATCCCATGTAAAAATCGTTCTGGAGTGGGGGCACTCTGTACTGAAAAGATGGACAGAGAAGCATGGAGCAAGAATTGAAGAGCTGATTAAAGAGATAAAAGAACTGGAAAAAGGCAAAAAGTAGATGGACGTTGATTTAGAAAAACGAATAACAGAACTAATCCAAGAGGAGATCTCCATAGAGCCATATAATCCATTGTGGATTAGGATGTTTGATGAGGAAGCAAAACTTCTTCGAGTCATATTACCAAGTAATCTAGTCAGAAGGATTGAGCATTTTGGAAGTACATCTGTATCAGGTTTATCCGCAAAACCGATAATCGACATCCTGGTAGAAGTTAGCTCTTTACAGGAAACACAGGAACAGATTGTTCCCATTCTCACTGGGAGAGGTTATGAATATTTTTGGCGACCCACTATAGGGGATGAGCCTCCGTATTATGCCTGGTTTATTAAGCGGGATAATCTGGGAAAACGCTCTCATCATATCCATATGGTGGAGGGTAACTCTCCTCTCTGGGATCGACTCTATTTTCGGAATTACCTTCGTGAGTTTCCTGAGATCAGCAAAAGCTATGATAAACTCAAACAGACCTTGTGTGATTTATACCCTCATGACCGAGTTCGCTACACCAGAGAAAAAAGTGAATTTATTGTGGAAGTAACCAAGAAAGCCAAAGAAAAGTACCTAGGAAAGACATTAACTGAGGACTTAGAATGAAAAATTTAACTATATTGTTTGTAATGATTCTGTTGGTAAACAGTTTAGATGGTTGTAGCATCTATGCCAGTCTGCTTTTTGATCGATAAAAACAACAAAATTGTATATCAGCATTCTGGATTTTGGAAGAGTTGATCAAAGAGTTGGATGCTAAACTGGCAGAGTTAATTTTTACCGAAGTCGAAACAACCAGGGGAAGATAAACACGATAAAGGCAGACCAATAAAAGTAAACAGGGATGTATTTTGTTATCCAATCGATCGTTAGTGCGAGTTCAGCTTTTTTAAGCAACCATTTCATGTAACATAGGATCATGCCGGATAATTGAACAAAAATAATCAGGTTTAAGCCGATCAACACGACCCGGTTGGGTGTAAACCCAAAGGAGGTAAGACGGGTAAAAATCGAGTAAAGGGCGATTGCTTCAATCATCAAGGAAGAGAAGAGCAAAATGATGGTGTTATAATCCAGCACATTTGGCTTTTGTTTCTGATCCCTGTCAATAATCACAAAGGCAGTGATAGCAACAACCACCAGCAAGAGGAGATTGATGACGAGTAAGAATTCTCTTTCCAGGAAAGGATTTTTAAGTTTGAAGCAGATTACTCCGAGAAACGCTAGCAATGTCAACATAAAGAGGGGAGCGAAGATCTTAGACAGCAAAGGGGCAAAGTTGATATACTTTTTTCCTTTGTTTAAAACCAAAGCTGCCGCTACGATTGGAGAGGCTATTGTTCCAAAAATGACCACCCACTCTATGTACCATTCCATGATATCAAAATCGATAATCGAAAAGAGAGCATATGTAATCCCCGTGAGTATCATACCAAAAAACAGGATCAGCAGGGTGTACATTACGATTTCACCGTTGAGTTTCAGGAACTCACTCCGTTTGTATAAGTTTTTATAATCGGGGGTAAGAAAGCTGAGTCCTCCTGTAAACCAGAGAAAGAATGGCAGGTGAATGCAGGCTAGGATAAGGGTATCGGAGTAATCACCGATTTTCCCCGGGAAGACATAGTTGGGCAGGAAGTTTATATAAACGATGGAGAGCAAAAGGAGAAGGAGGACCAGTAAGCTCTTTTTAAAAGCTACTTTCCGCCAAAAAAGAATATAGAGAACAATGGCAGGCATGAAGAAAAAGGATACATTACGCATGTAGAACATCATTTCTCGATCATCTATCCAATTAAAAATCAAGGGAATCTTAGACAAAAGTCCTCCCAATAAGCAAAAAAGAAGAACTACCAGAAAGTTCCTGACTGGCTTTTCTTTAGATGCAACTTCTAATTCAGCTGATTCTGTCTCCTGATTAGGGGCAAAAAATAATCGCTCCTGCCAAATCTTAAAAATGATAGAATCTGGTTTTTCGGCTATCACCTCTGGGAAGGCTGTTGTGAATTCCTCTGGGTCTGATCGATAAAGAGTTTCTAACAACCGAGGATCTTGTTCTGCTTCTAGAATCCTTGCTTTCATGCTTCTCTCCTCCAATTCTTGCTACTTTAAAGAAAACTATACCTTATTGTATAGAGATAAAGTTACCCCCCTATAAAGCAATACGATATTTTTAAATTTTTATGCACAAGAATCAAATTTGCGTTTTTGAGAAAAATGATTAGGATATTTGTCGTGTCTTCAGGGCAGGGGGAAGATCCCTACCGGCGGTATAGTCCGCGAGCGAAAGCAGATTCGGTGTGACTCCGAAACCGACAGTAAAGTCTGGATGGAAGAAGGCTTGGAACTTTTTCGTATCCCCAAATGCCCTTGGAGTAATTCATTACTTTAGGGGGGGTTTTTGTGAAGAAAGATTTGCGCGTCTTAACAACAAGTAGTATTTTTACTGCTCTATCCGTGATTCTAGAACTATCTTTTGCGATTCCATTAATTGTCAGTTTTTTATTTTATGCACCGGGAGATCTACCAATCTTATTTATTGTGTATTTATTTGGTGCAATTCCCGGAATCATTGCCGTTGCTATTAAAGCTACTTTATTCATTGTTTTTCGACCACCAGATGCTGTACCATTATATGGTCTTATCATGCATTTTCTTGCTTCTTCAGCTTATGTATGTGTGTTTTCGATATTTACCAGAAAAAAGAAACTAGTTCATTTGATTACAGGTCTGTCTCTAGGAACTTTGTCAAGAGCCTTGATTATGATCCCAGCAAACCTGTTTCTTACACCTTATTATTTGAAAGCAACCGCTCTACCAGATAAATCGATTGAGGCCTTAGTTTTAATAGTAAAAGGGATGATAATCCCTGCCATCATCCCTTTTAATCTCTTACACAGTGGAATAAATTCAATATTGTTTATCTTGCTCTATGTTCCTCTCAAATCATTACTCGATAATAGAAAAAGTTAAATAAACTTTTTAAGGAAAACCAGGTAAGCACGGTAGGTTTCATAGAGGTCGTCCTTGGCGCAGATTTCATAGGGAGCATGCATGGATAGAAGCGCTGTGCCGGCATCGATGACTTCCATGCCGCGCTGACCAAAGTATTTAGCTACCGTACCACCTCCGCCGACGTCCACCTTACCAAGCTCTCCGGTTTGAAAGACTACTTGATTATCATTAAAAAGCTTGCGAATCTTGCCAGTAAATTCAGCCGATGCATCTGAAGATCCTCCTTTACCGCCTGAACCAGTAAACTTCGTAATAACAATCCCTTTATGGAAATGAGGAGCGTTCTTTTCTTCAAACACATCCTTGAAATGAGGATCAAATGCAGCGCCAACGTCAGCTGACAAACAGTTGGAGCGTGAGAAGAGCTTGGTTACCGAGACTTTCTCTCCGCTGATTTCAATCAGGTCTTCCATCATTTCTTCGATTGCATGGGTTTGGGCTCCAGTATTCCCTTCCGAACCAATCTCTTCCTTGTCCAGTAATAATACGCAGGCAGACAATTCGGGCACCTCTTCCAGATCCACCAAAGCCCGAAGGGATGTATAGGCACAAATCCGGTCATCGTGACCATAAGCAAGAATCATACTACGATCAAATCCAAGGTCGAGAGCTTCTCCACGAGGTACAATCTCCAGCTCTGCGCTTAAGAAATCTTCTTCGATCATACCATATTTTTCATGAAGGATTTTAAGGATGTTAAACTTAACCCCTTCTTTTTCTTCTTCGTTAAAATCAATCGGAAGACTTCCCACCATAACATCCAGTGCTTCATTCTTAAAAACATCTCCCACCGTTTTGGTCTTATAATCCCGCGCCAAATGAGGCAGGATATCAGAAATGACAAACACAGGATCATACGCGCTCTCACCGATGGAAATATTAATTTCGGTTCCATCCTTCCGAACTACTTTACCATGGATCGCTAGAGGTATATTCATCCATTGATAGGTTTTAATACCTCCATAATAATGGGTATCCAGGAAGGCAAATCCGGTGTCCTCGAACAAGGGATTCTGTTTCAAGTCCAATCGGGGGGAATCGATGTGGGAAGCCACAAAATTGATTCCATCGGATAAGGGGCGTCGTCCTCCTAAAAAAGCAATCACGCCTTTTCCTTTGATCGATCGGAATAGTTTTGTGCCCATCAGATTCATTCGCTGACCATTGTTTGGGTTACCAAATTTTTGAAATCCTTTGGCCGCCAAGAAATCTTCCGCCAGTTTTGAAAATTCACGTTCTGTTTTTCCCTGGTTCAAGACTTTTTTGTATTCATCAGCAAAACTCATAATGCGATCGGAATTGTTTATGTTCCAAGAATTGATTTTTTTATACGTTAGACTCTTACGAAGTTCTTCTAATGGACTTTTTTCCTCTGCCATTTTTTACACCTCTTTATACAATTTCTTCTTGTAATTATAGCATGGTTCAGTCGATTTCTTCCAGTGGATTTGAAAAATGGGTTCCATCTGTAAAGAGAATTACGGTACCATATTTTTGGGTGATCAGATAGGGAATATTATTTTCACTCAATCGATTTAATGTCTGGGGTGAAGGATGATTAAATATCTTTTCGGGTCCGCAGGAGATGATAACTCTCTCCGGCATGACGATATCAATAAATCTCTGTGTTGTAGAAGTTAAACTACCGTGATGACCTGCTTTTAATATTGTGGACCGTAAAATATCACCATACCTTTTCACCATATCCGTTTCTTTCGACTCTTCCAGATCCCCCGGGAACAGGATCGATGTTTTTCCGTACGTGAATTTGCAGACAATCGATCGGTTATTCTCATTCTCTGGATCTTGGGAAGATGGATCACAATCTGGAGCAAAAAAGTCAATATAGCAATTCCCAGAAATTACAATCCGCTTTCTTCCACAGATTGTCTGAACCCGTAAGGGTTTATGCCCCAATTGATTGTATAAGAACTTGAATTGTTCGGAATCTGGGGATTTGGTTGCGGGAACAACGAAAAGTGAAACGGTCGGGACATTGCCTAAAACACTCAGCAAGCCTCCGTAATGATCGTCATGGAAATGGGAAAGAATCACTAAATCAATGTGGTTGATTCCCATGGATTTAATCACTGGTAATACAACTTTCTCTCCAATATCAAAATTGTTTGTGTCCGAAATGCCTTTGCCTCCATCGATGAGTATCGTCTTTCCCCCTGGAATTCGGATTAAGGTGCTATCTCCCTGCCCCACATCGATAAATTGAATCATCGCCCATTGACTCTTGTACGATGGGACAAAGAGGATGAATAATGGAATCAGCATCCATACAAACAGAAATTTCTTAATGTGATGAGTTGAAAACCGAGACTCAGCATAAAAATGAAATAGGAAAATGGCAAAAAGAATTCCATAATATACGACCAAAATCCAAGCAGAGAATAGAGGAATGTATCGGTAACTGAAGGGTAAAGTTGCCAAAATTCCCGTCATCGCACGAAAGACACTCCATACAATCTGTATAATTGACTCCATCCAGGCGAAGAAGGGAAGACCGAGTCCAATAAAAAAGCTTGCTAAATACAGGAAAGGTAAAAATGGGAATAAAATCCAATTGGCAATAAACGAGGACAGGCTAAACAAATGAAAGTGAAAGGCAATCAAAAGAGATGTGATTATGGTTGCTGAGACTCCTTTGGAGAGATAGGAAATGGGAAGGCTGAAAACCAGAGCCCCCAGTACAGATAGCTGAAATCCTACATCGGCAATGAGCCAGGGATTGAACCCCAACAGGCAAAATACAGCAAAACACAAGGCAATCACAGGATTATAGACTCTTTTGAGAAGTGGAGCTGCCATAACAAGAGTGATCATAATAAAGGATCGGCAGGCAGAGGGGATAAATCCAATTAAAATCAAATATAAGAAAAGACAAGTCAGCACAACAATCTCTTTGTAGGGTGTTTTTATGTTGAACAGAGCCAACAGGAGTAATAAACAAGAAGCCAGTATGGAGAAATTTGCGCCGGATATCGCCATCATATGTGCAATGCCAATTTCAGAGTACCGTTCCTGAATGTAGGATTTCCCAGATGTTTTTCCAAGAAAGATGGCAACGAGGAAGTCGCTGATTTCAACGTTAGGAATCGCTTTTTGGATATTGGTTTGCATGAAAGCTTGTAGGCGAAGGATTTGCTGATGAAAGACACTCGGTTTTGCATGGCTTAGAATTTTGATATCCGGGTATTGAACCGTCAGAGAACCATTGCAAAGTTTTTGTTTCAGATAGGATGAATACTTCTTTTCCGTTCGATACATCGAATCTGTAAATCCGGTAATACCTGAGCACTGCAAAGAAGTGTTCAAAAGTAATTTTTTCTTTACTTTTTCAAGATCATCCGGCTCAAAGGCTGTTTTAATCCAAATCACCTGCTTACCGGAAAGCAGTTTAAAAAATACTGACGATTTGTAATACTGGGGTTCAGTACCGATTAAACCTTTGATTGAGAGTTTTTTGTTTTGCTGAAAAAAGAGGAGATTGATTGGTTTTTGAGTCATCTCTGCCCGTCCAAAACCAACACAAAATACGATCAGCAAGAGCAATACGTTTCGAAACCCAAAGAATCGATAGGCTAAGAAAAAAAATACCAGGCTGAATATAGCTAAAACAAAAATCCAGAACGATAGATTGAGCGAGAGTTGAAACGATAAAATACCAAAAACAAAGAAACATAATCCTGCCGGTAAAAGGCTTTTTTGTTTCAATGAGCCTAATTAGCTGCTATTTTATCTTTTAATTTTTCAAAGGTTATGGGTCCGATCCCGCTTACTTTTTGAAGTTCTTCGATATCGACAAATGATCCATTGGTTTCTCGATAATCAATGATTGCCTGTGCTTTAACTTCTCCGATCCCTGGCAAGGTCATCAATGCTTCTTTGGTTGCTGTATTTATGTTGATGAGTGAGTTTTTTGGGGGAGACAGAGCAGAAAATTTCGGTAATTTGTCAGAGTTTGTATCCGCAAGGAAACCCATTTTCAGGGGAATCGTTATTTTCTCCCCTCCTTTTAGTCCTTTGGCCAGGTTAATCTCCATTAAATCAGCTTTGTCGGTAGCTCCTCCGGCTATTTTGATGGCGTCATAAATGCAATCTTTTAGCGTTAATTCGTATAAACCAGGCTTATTTACTTCTCCGCAAACATACACTCGGATCTTGTCGTTTAGATTCTCTGATTCTTCGATGAAAGTTTCTACCTCGGTTTTATTACAAATAGAGGATTTACCGATGAATAGACCAGAAAAAAATACGATCAAACTAAGGATACCAATGAAAATCCATACCGTTTTGCTGTCGTATTGATTCAAGTCCGAAAGAGGTGACATACCGGAATCTTATCATACAAACCCGTAGAATCAAAAATGATGCAAAGATTTATTAAAAAATCTTAAGTTCAATCGGGTAATGGTCAGACCCTTTCACTTCATTATCAATCAGAGAATCCTTTACAAACGGCTTCAATGAGTTGGAAACAAAGTGATAATCAATTCTCCATCCAACATTTCGCTCCCGGGCATTAGCAAAATGGGAAAACCAGGAATATTGAACTTTATCTGGATATAAGTCTCGAAAGGCATCTACAAAACCAAGGGATAGCATATTATCAAGTTTTGTCCGTTCAATGGGAAGAAATCCGGATATTTTCTCATTTTCTTTCGGACGGGCAAGGTCAATCGGTTTATGAGCTGTGTTAAAATCACCCACTATAATGGAGTTTGGTTTTTTGGATAGATTTGATCGAAAATAATCCGTCAGGTTATCATAAAAATCCAACTTATACTGAAGCCTTTCCTCGGACATCTTCCCATTTGGGAAATAGATATTCCAAAGGGAGAATTGATCATATTCAAGGCAGAGCATTCTCCCCTCGGTATTAAATCGATCAACCCCAAATCCATAAGAGACCGAGATTGGTTTAAGTTTTGAGTAGACAGCCACCCCGCTGTATCCTTTTTTTTGCGCACAAGAGAACCAGGATTGGTAGCTGGGAATGCTTCTCATTTCCTCTGTAATCTGGTCGTCTTGTATCTTTGTTTCCTGCAGGCATAAAATATCTGGGTCATTCATAGTGACCCATTCCCGAAAATTCTTATTCCATACTGCCCTTAATCCATTCACATTCCAAGATACAATTTTCATAGTTGGTTAAAAATCCACCCAGGCTTCTTGGCTGGAAATGGAATATTTCTTGCCAAGCAATTCAAAAATTTTATTGATAGGGACGTAAAATTCTTTATTGATTGTCTTTACCTGCCTGCCTAAATCCAGAGGAGATTTTCCCTGTGATGTAATCAATACAGCCTTAGAATTGTTGGCTTCACATTCGATCATGTGGGTGCCGGCTGTTATTACAAATTTAGTTTTTTGCTGGACGATTTGAAAATCAAATAATACCTTTAAAGAGCTTAGGGGAAGGTAAAGTTCTGATTTTTCTATCAAAATGGGATTCCTGGAAACATAGGAATTCATTGAATCGATAATCATGGAGCTACCATTTATAAACTGGATATGATTCAGTTTTCGCTCCATTTTTACCAGGATCTCTTTGGTGAGATTCCCCACTTTGATCCAAATGGACCCTTCTAATGGATTACCAGC
>Ga0247841_10009016_pt1 | contig 14101 bp, 12 predicted proteins | sample LaCruzMarch2015__2_FD_192410 | JGI IMG/M metagenome (GOLD analysis project Ga0247841, IMG submission 192410) | Freshwater microbial communities from meromictic Lake La Cruz, Castile-La Mancha, Spain - LaCruzMarch2015_18m | ecosystem: Environmental > Aquatic > Freshwater > Lake | place: Spain...
ATTACATTTCCTTTAAGAACAAACATAATTACAATCGTGTATAAAAGTGCAATTAATGCAAGAGGGGAAATTTTAGGTATAAACACCTTTTCGTACCACTCCTTGCCCTTGAAATTTACAAGGCTAATTCGTGTTACAAAGCCCGCAAGAAATGGAATTCCCAAATATATTAGCACACTTTTTGCTACTTCCCAAATGGATACCTCGACTATTTGACCGCCCCAAGATAAATTAAGCAGTTTTGGCAATAGCGTTACAAAAATATAAATATACACTGAGTAAAAAAGTATCTGAAATATTGAATTAAGTGCAACAAGTGCGGCCGCATATTCATTATCGCCCTTAGCCAACCCATTCCAAACAATAACCATTGCAATACACCTTGCAAGACCAATAATAATTAAACCTATCGCATAGTTTGGCAAATCTGGTAGGAAAATAGCCGCAAGTATAAACATTAAAATTGGACCGATAATCCAGTTTTGAATAAGCGAAAATGATAATACCTTTTTATTTTCTGCAACCTTGCCGATTTCCTCATACCTTACCTTTGCAAGAGGTGGATACATCATAACAATAAGCCCAATTGCGATAGGCCAAGAAATTGTGCCGCTGCTCATACCCTCTAAGGCTTTTGGAAGGCTTGGGAAGATAAATCCCCCAAATATTCCAAGCACCATTGCGATAAAAATCCAAAGTGTTAAATACCTGTCCAAAAATGGCAATTTTACTTTATTCATAACTATCTCCTCCTATTTTTTTTTACATATACACTCATCATTTTCATTAGTAATACATTGCAAAAAGACCTTTATTTGCTCAATTTTCGTACTATTAAGGCTATAATTCATCCAAGCACCATCACGAACACTATTAATTAGGCCACATTCAGTTAAAATTTTCATATGATACGATAATGTTGGTTGTGTAATGTTAAATGATTCGAGAATATTGCAAGCACACATCTCGCCACATGATAGCATTTCGACTATTTTTAGCCTTGTTTCGTCTGCTAATGCCTTGAAAATTGGAACATACTCTGCGTGAGAATAATCCACATTTATCACCTCTTTATAAAATTATATAGATAAGCATATATGTCATAGAAGTTTATCTATATTCATATTATATGCAATATATAGATAAATGTCAATATGATTTTTAAATTATTACTCCTTAAATCGATACCCAATACCACGTATTGTTTCGATATATGATTCATTTTCGTCATTTAGAATTATCCTAATATGCCGAATGTGAACGTCCACCGTTCGTGTTTCTCCACAATAGTTATAGCCCCAGATACGGTCAAGCAATATAGTTCTGGACATTACACGCCCTTTGTTTTCAGCGAGAGCCTTAATTAATTCATATTCTTTTAGTGCCAATTTGAAATGCTCCGTTCCTCGTGAAATTTGGTGTTTGCCAGTGTCTATAATCAAATCCTGTGCAATAATAATTTCGTCTTCTGTTGCGACTTCTTTATTTGAATCAATTCGTCTAAATATAACCTTCATTCTTGCAATCAGCTCTCGAACGCTAAAAGGCTTGGAAATATAATCATCAGCCCCCATTTCTAAGCCGATAATTTTATCTAATTCATCATTTTTTGCTGTTAGCATAATAATTGGCAGTTTAGCAGTAGCTGAATCCCTACGAAGCTTTTGAGCAGCAGTTAGACCATCTATACCGGGAAGCATTAAATCTAAAATAACCATATCTGGCTTTTGTTTAAGCACTGCTTCGAGCATACTTTCAGCATCTAAAAATGTTTCAACACTATATCCGTTTTTTTCTAAGTTGTATTTAACAAGCTCACATATATGAGCCTCATCGTCAACTGCATAAATTTTCTTTATTGCCATAATTACAGCTCCCTATTTTCATATATCATTCAATTATATGTACGCTAAAAGGCACCTGCTTACATCTCTTTTTTATCATACCTATGTATTCAGACAATATATACTTGTCCGTAAAATCTCTTGTAGTATTTGTTACACCCGCAATAGAAAGCGAAATTATAGGAAATCTCTCATCAAGACCATGCCTGTTTTTCGTCTCTATATACCCATTTTCCAAATCCCCTTCGTTATAATATTTCTTAACATTATTATCAAACGAAGCTATAATATTTTCGCATATTTCATCTGCATTATGAGGCGATATGATAGCAATGAAATCATCACCACCGATATGCCCTACAAATTCACCTTTTGGAATGTTTTCTGTAAGTACATTGCTAAAAAACTTTATAACATCATCTCCACTTTCAAAACCATATACATCATTATATGCTTTAAAATTATCTATGTCAAAATATAAAACACAATATTCATGAGAAGACAAAATGCAATGCTCTAAATATTGTTCAATAACCAAATTACCCGGAAGTCCCGAAAGAGGATTTTGATGTTTTGCGTTTACTATTTCCATCTCAATAGTTTTTTCGAGCAAATCCTTTACCGTAACAACACCTAAATATTTACCTTCCTTTGTGACTATAACAAAATCATATAAATTGTCATGTGGTCTTGCCATAGCAAGTTTTGACACAACATCAACTGGAGTTTGATAATCCACTGAAAGAAAGCTCTCTTCCATAATTGTGGATATAGGTTTATTTGAGTTTAGCGTGTATCCATATTGCCCACTCATTTTAATATGTGACATACTTTTAGTAACAATTCCGATTACTTCTGAATCTTCAATAACGCAAATTCCCGGTAAAGAAGGATTAACAATGAACATATTATGCACATCTCTTGCAATACAATTTGGATTTGCAGTTACATTATGCCTACAAAGGTTATCTATAAATATATTAGAAAGCCTGTTTGAGCAAGAAATATTCTTTTTATTATTAAGCTCACAAAGTTTTTCCAAAAAATCACTGTTTATACTCAAAATTTGTTCGTTAGGCTTTTGAATTAGGTATCCCTGACCATAATGCACACCAATATCCACAAGCACAGCTAATTCCTCGTATGTTTCTATCCCTTCAGCAATGATGTAAGTATCTGAAAGCTTTGAGTATTCATATATGCTTTTTATAAGGTAACGTTTAAACCTATTTTTATCAATATCTCGTATAAGGTTCATATCTAATTTTATGAAATGAGGCTGTATATCTGATATCATATTTAGTCCTGAATATCCTGCCCCTGCATCATCAATAGCTATCTGATAATTTTGCTCCTTGTAATTTTCAATTGTTTTTTTAAAGCCTGCCATATCATTCACAGCATTTTTCTCTGTTATTTCAAATATAATTCTATTTGGGCTTATGTTGTACTTTGTCAAATATTCTCTTGTAAAACCGTGCTTAAACTTAACATCATACATTATATTTGGATTAACGTTGAGAAATAGCTTCGCAGTTGCCTTTTGAACTACGGAAGATTCCAGTGCTTTTGTACGGCACAGCAGCTCCAAATCCCATGAAGCACCACATTTTTCTGCAACAGTAAACATCATCTCGGGATTATGAAAAATTGTGTTTTCAGGCCCCCTACTTAGTGCTTCATGTCCTAAAATAGTACCATCTCTTAGTGAGATAATTGGTTGAAACACAGTTTTAATATTTGAATTTTCTATTATGTTGTATAGTTGTTCACATAATGGCATATCGGAGGCATACTCCTTTCGAAAATTATAATGTCGCTTTTATAGTTATTGTAGATACTGCATCTTCCTCATTTTCGAATGTAAATGTTGCTTTAAGCCCGCTTTTTGCCCTTTCTATTGCGAATGATTCATTTGGCTTTTTAGATGTTATCTGTGCGCTTCCCATAGCATCGTACAAATCAAAATAATATTTATACCCATCTTCCTTTGGAATGTTTACACGTAAAACCATATTATATGTAGAAGAACCATTAGATTCTGATTTTGATGCTGAAACAATTTGTGCACCTTGCATGATTGGAATATTGTTAACTGGGAACCCATCTGGAATTGGTGCAGATACTGATACTGATGATGTTACAACCTTTTTTGCAATTTGTTTTTCTGCTTGTTTTTCCTCTGCTCTTGCTTTTTCTGCTACCTTTTTTTGTTCCTCGTGTATTACCTTTGCTTCTTCAACAGTAACCTGTGGTGTTACATAAGGTACTTGTGCTACTGGCTCGGTACTTACAGGGGTTAAACCATCAACAGCAGTTTCAACAGGTTTTTTACCACACGCAGTTAATACTCCTAATACTACAACAACCGATAGTGCAAATACAATAATTTTTTTTAACATTTTTAATTCCTCCATATTTTTTAAAATTTTCCTGTTATATATTTTTGTGTTAGTTCACTCTTTGGGTTTAAGAACACCTGGTCACTTTCGCCATATTCAACTAATTCACCGTGATAGAAAAACGCAACATTATCAGATATTCGACTTGCTTGCTGCAAATTATGCGTTACTATTACAATAGTGTAATCCTGTTTTAGCTCATTTAATAAATCTTCAATTCGCATAGTAGATATTGGGTCGAGTGCCGAGCAGGGTTCGTCAAACAATATTATTTCTGGGCTTATAGTAAGCACACGTGCTATACAAAGCCGTTGCTGTTGCCCACCAGAAAGACTATGCCCACTACTATGCAAACGGTCTTTCACTTCATCATACAAATGTGCGTCGCTCAAATATTTCTCAATTAATTTTGGAATTTCTTTTTTTCGCTCCTTTGGAAAGCTTTCCTCCATAGGCAGCGCCATATTCCTATATATGGACATTGGGAGTGGATTAGGACTTTGAAACACCATTCCAACATTCATTCTGTGCCTCATAAGGTCTTCTGGTTTTTTTATATCCTTATAAATATCAGTTCCATCAATCTTTACAGCTCCCGTTAATTTGAATGATGGTATTAAATCATTCATTCGATTAAGTGACCTTAAAAGAGTAGTCTTTCCACAAGCAGATGGACCAATAAAAGAGGTTATACTATTTTTTTTAATTTCCATATCTATATTTTTTAAAATATGCTTGTCCCCATACCACGAATTAACATCTTTAATTGAAATAACAGCTTCTTTCATCATTCATCAACCCCTTTTAGCTTGCCTATACTTCCAACATAGTCTGTTACTAAATTCAAAAATATTATTATAATGATAAGAACAAGTGATGCCCCAAATGAAACAGAAGGCATATTTCCCTCGCCGGCAGGAGAGGTGTAAAATATGTATGAGGTCAGTGTTGAGCCTGTATTTGTTAGGGTGGAAAGGTAGTTTTCTGGCATAAACCACGGTTGAATACCTGTCATTCTAAGTGTTCCCCCAAGCGTTAGCCAAACTATTGCTGTGTCGCCTATAATTCTACCCATTCCAAGTATTATGGCAGTTATTATTCCGTTTTTTGAGGCTGGTATTAATACCTTCATTATTCCCTGACGCTTGCCTGCACCTAACGCATAAGAGGCTTCCATATACGATGGGGGAACTGATTTTATAGCCTCTATACAGGTTTTAATAATATATGGCAATATCATAATTCCCATTGTTATTCCTGCGACCAAAAATGAACGCCCAAATGCTTTTGAAATACCCTCTACACCCTCAACCTTTGAGCTTAAAAACCCAAACATAGGGTTTGTAAATATTGCAAGACCAAATATTGCGATAACAATGGTTGGAACTCCTGCAAGAACCTCTATTGCAAGGTTAAACATATTCATAGCCTTGCCCTTTGGTGCGTAATTAGTTAAATATAATGCGCTTGCAAGTCCCCATGGGAAGGCAATTGCTGTTCCAATTAAAGTAAGCAAAATCGTCCCAATAATAGGAGTGCTTATTCCCCCTGCATTCTTTTCACTAAATGTTGGAGTTGGTTCTGAAAAAATAAATTTAGGAGTAATTTGGCTGTAACCTTTTATAAAAACATATAAAATTATTCCAGCACAAATAGAAATCGTTATAATACACGCAAAGTAGCAAAGGTTTTTCATAATACTATCTCGTAAAAGTTTATTCATCATTTTATCTCCATTTCACATTCCTTTAAATAACGGAACGGTCAAGACCGTTCCCTGCAAATTATATTTTGTAATTACCTACTATTCCTTACTGTATGTTCTACTAATTTTGTTGAAAGGCTAAATATTACACTGGTTAGGAGCAGTATAACTCCACACGAAAACAAGGCGGATTGTATTGCAGGAACGGACATTGCCTCTGATTTGTTAACTATGGCAGAAGCCAAGGTTAAAACAGGTGTTAGGAAAAATACACCTCCGTGCGAAAGCTGCGGAACATTGCTGATTCCCCCTGCCACCATTGAAAGTGCTATTGCCTCGCCAGTCCCACGCCCCGCTGCTAAAATAATTCCTGCAAATATGCCAGACCTTGCAGCAGGTAATATAATTTTTGAAACAACACGCCAATGTGACAGCCCCATTGCGAGGCCTGCCTCTTTATAGCTTTTTGGAACAGCACGAATTGCATCTGCTGATAATGCTGTTATAGTTGGCATTATCATTATTGCAAGCACTATTATGCCAGCAAGCAAGCTTTTACCACTAAGCTGCATTCGCAAAACAGGGTCAGACAAATATTGAATTTGAAGCTGTGGAGAAATAAATGTCTCCTTGATAAATGGTACAACAACCATAAGACCAATCAGACCATATATTATAGAAGGAATGCAAGCAAGAAGCCGTATTACAGATTGCAAAAACGTACCAAATGCTCTGTGCGAAAACTCACAAATAATTATTGCAGAGGCAATACCAACAGGAATAGCAAGGATTAAAGCACCGACTGTTGATAGGATTGTTGCAGTTAAAAGCCCCAAAGCTCCAAATTTGAATGTTTGCTCTGCTGGTGACAAATTATATGAAGTGCTAATTTGTTTACTAAAACCACCGTCTGTTATAAAACCTAAACCACTTGCCCTTAAAACGCTCCATGATTTTGAAAGTATAAATATGAATATAAATACAATCATCATTGCACCAAGTAGAGCAAGAGAAAGCAATAAATATTTAAAAACAAAATCTTTTATAGTATTTCTTCTTTGGTGGTTACCATTTTCCAGCACTTTAACAGCCTCTAATTTAGCCATTTTTTAAAAACCTCCTTCCACATTGTGGTTTTATTATAATTTGGCATTGTTAATTTTGTATGTAATAAAAATTAACTTGTTGTTAAGTATATTAAGTCTATGTTAATTCTGCTATTTTTTAATATTTTACGCCAAGGTTTAACATTTAATTAACAAAAATCGCCTCTGGAATTTACATAAACCAATTATGATGTTGAGGAACGAAAAAATAACAAGCGAGGGGAAACTTAATGAAAAGTTTAATGAAAAGAGTAATGGCTATCCTATTATTAGGAATATTTGTTTTATCATCAATGCCTATAATACAGGTTAGTGCATCGGCAAAGTATCAAGCAGCACTAATGAGCAACATACTTTATAAAATAGGCTGTGTTGATAACGAAAATGGTATGGACGAGGAAATGTCCATAAGAGAGTTTATGCAAAACGCTCACAGGCTACAAGGTTTTAACGACGAGGTTATAACAGAAAGTAATGATAAAATCGCCTTAATCCAAGCAATAAGAGTGTTAGTAGACAGCTTGGGGTACAAAATAAAAGTTAAAGATGATTATGATTATATGCTAATCGCAAAGCAAATTGGGCTTTTAGAGGGTATAAGTAGTAGCCAAAATGACATTATCAAAAAGGCTACAGCTCACAATCTTTTATTTAATGCTCTTAGAATTAAACATTTTGAAAGGACAGCTTATGGTTCTAAGGAGGATTATGAAGAGGGTAACAAAACCTTTTTAAAGAATGTGTTTAACATTAGAATGATAGATGGTGTTGTAGAAAGCATTCAGCAAAATAGTAGTGTAATTAGCAAGGACCAAGTAATTGTTTCAACAAAAGAATATGGCAAGGTTAGTTTATACTATAATAAGTTAGATATTTACAACTCAATTGGTATTAACGCTACTATGTTTGTTAAATTACAAAATACTAATATTTATGACATAACAGAGTCTGACCTATCAGGTGGAAGCATACTTGGATATGCAAGAAACCACAGTGATGTTGTAACGGTTAAAAAGGGTGATATAGTATCGTTTGATGCCACTAACAAAAAATTAAACTATAAAGATAGTTTGGATAACAAATATGTAATTAGTACAGCAGATAGCATTACTGTTGTATATAATGGCAAGGTTACTACAACAAATAAAACACTAAACGGAAGCGTTGCAGGCTCCACTAACTTTGTAGACAACAATAATGATGGTTTATATGATTATGCAGTTATTTGGGATTATTATGATTTATATGTTGATGCTGCATACCCAGAGAGCAAGACCTATAGATCAAAATACAGCTTATATGGCAGGCTTTTAGAAATATCAACAGGCAAAAACTTTAAATTCGATGCAGATAAATTCAACTACATAATTGAAAAAGACGGAGTAAGGCAAGAACCAAAGGTTATAAAAAAAGGTGATGTGCTTAACCTTGCTGTAAGCGAAGACAAAAAATTTGTAAAAGTAATTGTAACCAGCACTAAAGTTGAGGGCGCTGTATCTGAAATGTCATTGGTTACTAAATCAGCAACCGAGCTTAATTTGACTGACAGTTATATTACTATAAACGAGAAAAAATACAAACTTTCAAAGGATTATTATACTGCTGTTAAGGTGAATAATATTGAGCTTCCATATAAGCTTATGGATACTGGTAAATTCTACTTAAACTTCGAAGGCAAAATAGCATTTTCTGATATGGCTGTGCCTACTGATAAATATGGATATTTATTAGAAGCCTCACTTTCAACTGGCATTAGCAATACAGTAAAAATAAAGCTTTTAGACAAAGAAAGCATCTGGCAGATATATGAATTAGACAGCAAAATATCAATAAATGGTAGTAGTGTAAAGGCAAGCAAAATTGCAAGTGAAGGCTATACTAAGCTATTTACTAAATCTGGCGAGAGCTTTACAGCAACTCCACAGCTTGTGCAATACACAATAACAGAGGATAACAAAATAAACACCCTTAGATATGCAAAGACTGGTTACGATTTCTATAATTTCTCAATGGATAATGATTATACAGTAAACACAAGAAAATATTTAAGCAAGGGTGACCAAATAGGTGATGCCTATTTAACAACTGACACTTTGGTGTTTAATATAGATGATAAAAAGGTGCTGACCGACGAGGATACTTATTCTGTAACAAACAAAGACTTATTTACAGATAAAGATTCGTACAGAACTTTGATTTATGACAAGGATAAGGATTCTAACACAGCAGTAATTGTTAATTACGGACCTAAAGCAGTAGTAAATCAAAAAACACCATTGTCTATTGTTAAATCTATTTCGCAAGGAGTAACAGTTGATGGTGAAAGTAAAACGAAAGTTACTTTCTATGAAAATAAAGAGGAAAAATCATTCTTTATTTCAAGTAATGTAACTATCAAAAAATTAAAGTCATTAAATAGTTCGAAAGTTTTAGTATTATATCCAGCTGATCCACCTGATCCCACCGATCCAGAGCCTCTACCAACGATTAGTGATTTAGTAAAAGGAACTGCATTTCAGTACTCAATGAAAAACAGTGAAGAGATAGGCTCTATAACCCTTACTGCTAACTTAAATAATTTATCAACTGATTTCGTAATTGGTGATATGGAAACAAGTGATAAATACATGGTTGCTTATGGTAAAGCAAGCGCAAGAACAACAACTGTTGGTGTTAGCGGAATTATGTATAAGGTTGATGAGAAAGTTAATGTTTACTTATATGACAAATCAATTCAAAAGACATTTGATATTGAATTATCGTCAATAGAAAATGATTCGATGATATTGGTTAAATTAACAAATTGTAAGGTTACAGATATTATAAAAATAAAATAATAAGGGAGATTAAATTTAATGAGAAGCTTAAAAGTTAGAGTAATGATGGTAGTATTATCAGTTTGCTTAGTGCTTACAGGTATGGTATATGCTGGGGACAGTATCAAGGTAACAATTGATGGCGTAGCACTTAATATGGATGTTGCACCAATTATGGAAAACGACAGAGTATTAGTTCCATTTAGATTTATTGCTGAAAGCTTAGGTGGCTTAGTTTCTTGGGATAATGCATCACGAACAGTAAGAATTCAAACAGCAGATAGAAACATTACACTTCCAGTTGGCAAAACAACTGCAACTGTAAATGGGCAAGCAAAAACCTTAGACGTTCCTGCACAAGAGGTAAATGGAAGAACATTAGTGCCAGTACGCTTTGTTTCTGAAAGCTTAGGCGCTGACGTATCGTGGGACGATGCAAACCAAACAGTTGTTGTTAGGTATTTCTCAAATATGCAAGGCACATTAAAGGTTGGTGGTTCTACAACAGTTCAGCCAGTTGCTCAAGCAGCTTCTGACTACCTAATGAAAAACGCATCAGGTCTATCAATTACAGTAACTGGTGGTGGTAGTGGTGTTGGTACATCAGGTGCAAAAGACGGAACACTTAACATTGGTATGCAGTCATCTGATTTAAAACAAGCAGACAAGGATGCTGGGCTTGTTCCAATGGCAATTGGCAAAGATGCAATTGTTGTAATTGTTAACAAGGCTAACCCTGTTGAGGCTTTAACAAGAGAGCAAATGAAAAAGATATTTTCTGGCGAAATTAAAAACTGGCAAGACGTTGGTGGTAAAAATGCTGCGATAGTAGTACACACTCGTGAAACTGGTTCAGGAACACTTGATGGCTTTGAAAGCTTGGTTATGAAAAAAGAGGCAAAAATCGATACAATAGCTGAGCCACACAACTCAAACCCATTAGTTAAACAAGCTATTGCGAAGGACGAAAATGCTATTGGATTTTTATCCCTTGGACATTTAGACACAACTGTTAAAGGGCTTGTTGCCGAGGGTGTTACACCAACCGAGGCTAATGCTGCAATAGGTAAATACCCATTCGTTCGTAACTTATGGCTATCAACAAAAGGAAATGCAACTGAATTATCTGCAAAATTCATAAATTTTGTTAGAAGCACAAAAGGTCAACAAATATTAGTATCAGAGGATTTCATTACATTAAGATAGTAATACAGAAGAAATTATAGCTTAACCCTTAACGGATAGTGCATACTATCCGTTCTTTTTTTATTAAAATAGACATAAAAAAATCATCCCTCATTTAATTGGATGATTGTTAGAGAAAATTTTTAATTTTAAATTATTCTGCTAAGCATTCAGCAAGGCACTCTTCAATCATTTCTTGTGTAATAACAAATTCTTGCTCCATAATTATCCCCCCCTTTTTATATTTATAAAAATACTACCCAAGATATATTTTAACATAAAAAAATTAAATCTTTATTAAGCATATGTTATGTTTCAATTAAATTTTGCATATTAAAAAAAGTTCAAAGTTCGTATTGATTTATATAAATATAAGTGATACAATTAATAATAGATTTAGAATGAATATATGGTGCATTTTTTGATTAATTATCTAGTCTCGTTGGAAAAAGTTTTACGTGGGAAATCCGTGGGGAAATTGAGAGATTTTAGGTTTAGATATTCAACAAAGTCATATATAATGAGGGCTTATTTTTTAGTGCAAAGATGAAGCTCTTTTTCACATTACGATTTGAAAGTTTTACAATTGTTTGTTCGTGTTCTTATAATTTTTTATATGGCTTCCTAATTGTAGTCAACCGTCTCTACTATTGCTTTTGGTAAATTATTCTTTTGCCACATATGAGGCATTTGTCCACCTGGGTTAGACTTAGATGAAAATACCTTTGAATTACCCTCTGAACCAAATAAGATAACTTTTTTATCAAATGTTGCTAATCCTTCAACCTCGGTAGGTCTGCTAACGCCACGGAATACTTCAAGCGTTACACGGAAGAAGTACTTAATATCTACTGTAAAGAAGCCACGATTAAAAGGAACAGGTTCAAGGTCTGTAAACACCCAAATAACTTCTGCACTTTTAACTTTAACATTAATTGCATCGTCAACAATTTCTTGCCCACAACGAGTTAGGATAACTTGTATGTCCTCTATGCAATCTTTTTCCCTACAACTGTCGTAAACCTGGTCTGTGTGGATACAAACACCATCTCTAAAGCTCGATAGCTGTCTGTTGCATCCGTCATGATTCTCACTCATAATTATATCCTCCTATTTTAAGTAATACTGCAATATACAGTTTTCATTATTATAATATGTAGTGCCTTTTTTTTTGTGCTAAATTTTTATATAATATTGTATGAAGGGGAAATTCGTGTTATAATTACTAATATTGAGGGGTGGACGTTATGAAGCGTGTTTTTAGAGATAGTATTAGTGGGCTTACTCATTTGCTTGGTGCTGTGGTTTCCATTGTTGGTACTGTTTTTCTTTTAATTAATGCATTTGGTGATTTTAATAAATTCATTAGCTTTCTTATTTTTGGGCTTAGTATGATTTTGCTTTTTTCTGCAAGTGCTACATATCATTTGGTTATGGGGCCTGAAAGGCTTATTCGTGTTTGCAAAATTATTGACCATTGTATGATTTATGTTCTTATTGCTGGAACATATACTCCTATTATATGGGCGTTTTTTGATGGCTATTATTGGCTGGGGTTTATTGTTGGTATTTGGCTTTGCGCCTTTGTTGGTATAATTTTAAAGGTGTTTTTGACGGGTAAATTTAGAACAGCATCTACTGTTTTATATATTGCTATGGGGTGGTCTATTTCCCTTGCACTTGATAAGCTTGCTACAAATTTGTGTGTGGAGGGTATGACACTTCTTGTGGCTGGGGGTATTTTTTACACTATTGGTGGCATCATTTATGCTGTTAAAAAACCTAATTTTTTTAAGGGATTTGGCTTTCATGAGTTGTTTCATATTTTTGTGCTTCTTGGTGCAATTTCACACTTCATTTTGGTTTATAGATATTTGCCATAAGTTTTGCACAAATTATGCTCTTTATTTATAAGCAGTTCTATGTTAAAGTCATTATCATAGAAAGGGTGTGAGCAGATGAGGAGAAAAAAGTAGTTGACGAAAATGAGGTGGTTGAAATTTTATCGCAGATTGCTCGTGGTGAAGCTTTCGAGGAGGGTGTTAAAGTTTCTGAACGCTTGAAGGCTGTTGAGCTTCTTGGCAAACGTTACAGCTTGTTTTCATCAAATGACAGTGTAACCGACGGTGACATTAGAGTGGTGGTGGACTATGTTGGAAAATGTAACGGTTCGGTTTAACAAGTGCTTTAAAGCTTCTAATGAGTGCAAAAAGCGGTATCGTGTTCTTATGGGTGGTGCTGGTAGTGGTAAAAGTGTTAATGTTGCACAGGACTTTATAATTAAGCTTATGAGCCCTAATAACCATGGTGCTAACCTTCTTGTTGTTAGGAAGGTTGAACAAAGTAACAGGAACAGCACATTTGCAGAGCTTACTTCCGCGGCTGCAAGGATTTGCAAAAAACAACTAAGTAATGTTTGGGAAATTAAAGAAAGTTCTATGGAAATGCGGTGCCGAATTAACGGTAACCGTATTATTTTTTGCGGTTTTAACGATTTGAGGCAACGTGAAAAGATTAAATCTATAAATTTTCCTGCGGGAAAGCTGACTTGGATTTGGATTGAGGAGGCAACTGAGCTTAGCGAAAATGATATTGAAATTTTAGATGATAGGCTTAGAGGGGATTTGGAAAATGATAATTTATATTATCAAATAACCCTAACATTTAACCCTGTTAGTTCAAGACATTGGATTAAAAAGAGATATTTTGATGTGGTAAGCGATGATGTTTATACACACCATTCTACGTATTTGGATAATGATTTCATCGATAAAGCTTTTCACAGGCGAATGGAAATGAGAAAAAAGTTTGACCCTGAGGGGTATCGTGTATACGCACTTGGTGAGTGGGGTGCACAGGAGGGTCTTATTCTTACTAATTTTACTGTATGCAATTTTGATAATAATTTTGATAGTATGGTTGTTGGGCAGGATTTTGGTTTTAACCACGCAAATGCTATTGTTTTAGTAGGGTTTCGTGATGGGCAGGTGTATGTTTGCGATGAGCTTTACCAGTATGCAAAAGACACCTCGGAGCTTATTTC
>Ga0247841_10009017_pt1 | contig 14100 bp, 12 predicted proteins | sample LaCruzMarch2015__2_FD_192410 | JGI IMG/M metagenome (GOLD analysis project Ga0247841, IMG submission 192410) | Freshwater microbial communities from meromictic Lake La Cruz, Castile-La Mancha, Spain - LaCruzMarch2015_18m | ecosystem: Environmental > Aquatic > Freshwater > Lake | place: Spain...
ATCTAACATGCCGGTTCTGGAATAGTACAGGAATTGAAAGGTGGTTAATAAAGATAGCCCCGCGATAAAACCAGCGATTTTCCCAAAAAGTCGCCTGCCAAATAGAAATACCAGTACAATCGTGGAGATTCCAAAAATAGCAGAGGGTAAACGAACCGCTAACTCCGAGCTCGGCAATATCTTTAACAAGAGCGCAGACAGCCAAAAGTATAACGGCGCCTTTTCAAACCAAGGTTCGTTGTTTTGCCAACTTAATGTTACCCAGTCGTTTCTTTGCAAAATATTCTTTGAGACTTTAGCGTAGATGGCCTCGTCGTAAGGTATTAGGTGATTTTTACCCAAGTCTACAAAAATCAGGATTGACGACAAAACAATAAGTGCCATAACGGGAAATTTTGGATTAGAAACAAAGTGCGAAAAAACACTGCCCCACAATCTACTTGCCGAGTCCTTAAACTCTTCGCGCAGTGAGAATAGCGCGTAAAGAAAGTATAGAAATAAAATGATCCAAAAAAACTCAGAGTTATAGGAGTAAAAAAGCCCAGCCGCTAAAATGCCTACAACTGCTCCAGCCATGGCGGAACAGAGTATATAGTCGTGACGCTTTTTTAACCGTAAGGCTGCGTATACAAGTGTAAAAACTACTCCAGAGTAAAACAAAACCATGGCCGAAAAACCCAAGATGCCTGTTTCCGCTAAAAGTTCGCCCCAGATAGAATGGGCCGGAACACGTGTATTAAGAGCGGCAGGATCCCGTGAAAAAAAGGTGGCAGAAATATCAGTTTTGGAAAATTGCTCGTAAAAACTACCGTAGCCACCCCCCAATATCGAATACTTTTCAAAAATCTGCCACGAACCGGTTAGAAGCAAGAAGTGAGAGTCAAAGGAGTCAAGCCTGTAATGAAAATACTGACGTATTTCTCGTCTTACGGGACTGTCTTTGTTTAAATACTCAAAAAGAATCCCAAAGGAAATGACTAGTATGATAGAAAAAATGACGGCAAGACCTTTGTACCTGTAACGTCTAAAAATTAACAACAATGAAAAGGTTAATGAAGCCGCGCCAAAAGCTATCCAGCCACTTCTAGCATTAGTTAGAATCAGCGTTACAAAAATAGAAAGCCCTGCAATAGAGAAGAGCAGGCGCTGTCTCCACTGACTTACCAAAACAAGCGCCCCAATAATGGGCAGGAGTAAAGCCAGGAAACCGGCAAAATGATTAACATCCCAGAAAAGCGAACCGATACGGGGCGTATGTCCCGGAACATTCCAAAACGCGCCAAATATAAACTTATACTTGTCAAAAACATAGATTTGGACAAAACCAATAAAAGACAGTACAAAAGCCACTAAAATGTAAAATTTGGTGAAACGTAATACATCCAATCGACTGCCCTGAAAAACCCTAACTAAATAAACCGATAAAGCCAGAATAGAAGTAAGAAAAGCATAAACCGAAACGCTGGCTTTTATGTTTTTGGAAAAGAACATAGAAATTCCGGCAATAACCCAAAAAAACACCAGGGAAAGTACAACAGGATTGAGCAGATCCTTCTTTAACCAATCAAAATCGTTGTTTTTAAGACTTCTCACAACGTCAATAGCAACAAACACCAGGACTGCCGCCATAAAAACCCTGGCGGGTAAAAAATTCCAGGAATAAACACTAAACAGCTCTTTGTGCAGCAAAACTGAAACTGTCAGCAACACATACAGCGACTTCTTTCGGTCTATCAGAAGACCGGCAAGCGAGAACACAAACATTAAAGCTATAAAGATAATTTCCGGATTCATTTAGCGCGTCCCTTCAATAAACTCTGATAAACATCCAGGGTCTCCTTTGCGGCAGCAGACCAGGTGTATTCTTTTCTAAAATTTTCCGGTACCGAAACAACCGTCCGGGTATAAGCCTCGCGTAAAGACTTAGCGATGGACCTCACGTCAGAGGGATCGCAGTAGACAGCCAAATCTCCTAATAGCTCCTTAGCCCGCTCTCCACTAGCTACCACATTAGTTCCGCAAAAAAGCGCCTCTAGACTTGTTAAACCCGTGGTTTCAAACCAACTGGCAGAAATACCCACTCTGGCAAAATGATAATACGAAGGAATATCTTCCTGCGGTATAAAACCCGGGTGAATTATCCACTTGTTTTCCTTTAGGGCGTTTTCAAATTTCGCAATGTAACTTTTATGATGAACACTTCTCTGGCCCAAAAACACCAGCTTGATATCGCTAAAACCTTCCTCTTGTCGTAACAATTTAACAGCTTCAATAATATTGAGTTGATTCTTTCTAGCCTCGATCCTACCAACACAAATAATATAATCCTTAACCTGTAGTTTGTCTCGGTAAGCATCCGACGCCAAAAATTGGTCAGACACCCCATTTAATATCTTCTTCCACTTAAAATCCACGCCATAAGTGTTTTTAAGATCGCGCGCCTCACAGTCCGTCTGAACTAACACGATATTGCTGGTAACTAAAGCCTCTCTTTGAGATTTCCGATAACCAAGATACGCTCCCTTTAAGGTAGGAAGCAGTTTCGACTTATCGTGAAAAGACCGATAAATATTCTTTAAGATGTCCCTATACTCCTGCTTTCTTACCAAAAATCCCACCAGGCGCCTAAGCCCAAAGGTGTAAATATCGTCGAATTTCTTTACCTCATACTCAGCGTGGTGAATGGGCGAGAGCACAATCGGTTTACCGTATTTTTGAGCTTTTTTGACGTTAAAGTACGTTTCCGGAATCCAATCCAGCTGAAAAACATGGACTAGATCGAACACCTCGATGTCGATGTTAGTGTCCGTAGCAATTACCACCTCCGTACCTAGCTTTCTAAGCTCTTTTGCGGTATTTTCTATTTGAGCAGTATCTCCACCATAAACACTAAAAAGATCAGACCTCGCCAGCATTAGAATCTTCATACTAGGCTCCTGTATAAAGCCTCGTAATTTTCGCCAAATTTCTCCATAGAGAACTTATTAATAACGTGGTTGATTTGCCCCACCTTATCACCGCCCCGAGGTACATTAAGTAACTCAACCGTCTTTTGCGATAAATCTTCAAGATCGCCAGTTTTATAATATGTGGGGTAGCCCTCACCAACCTCCTTGAGCACATCCAAATCAGAACACAGCACAGGTAAGTCCATAGCCAGAGCTTCGATAAGCACAATGCCAAAACCCTCCGCCAAAGTTGGAAAAATAAAGAAGTCAAATGCGCTATAAAATTTAATCTTCATATCGTCATCAAACCGACCTGTAATAACTACACGGTTTTTCACCCCCAATGACCCAGCAAGCTCCCACAAAGTACTTTCTAATTCACCCCCGCCACAAATTAACAATGTAAAGCCTTCCGGCAACTTAGCAAAAGCTTTTAGTAACAGATCGTGCCCTTTCTCTTTACTCGTTCGGCTCAAATTACCAATGATTTTAGTTGACGGATCTATGTGGTATTTTTTGCAAACCTCCCGTCGGTACATCGCTCTCTCGTTTTCAGTAACAAAAAACTTATAAGTATCAATACCGTTTGGAATTACGACTAATTTTCTGGCAATAATACCCGCTTTGACTTTGGTCCTCTTAATCGACTCCGTGAGAGCAATCTCCCTCGAGCCAAATAGATTTATTAATATTGAGTAAAACAAATCGTAAACTAATCTTTTCGATTTGGGAACCTGCCAACTACTAAACGGGGTGTGCTGGTGCGAAACTCTTACTCTTACACCGGCTAAAAAGCCCGCCAATACAGTATTAACCACGGCCTTTAGCTCATGCGCATGTACAACCTCGATTTCATTTTCCTTCAGAAACCTATTTAAATCTTTTATGTAGCCGATGTCGATATCATTCCTAATGGTTTTTTCTGTAACTCTAGCGCCAGCTTTTGCATACCAATCGTAAATTATACCGCCGGCACACCAAACAAAAACCTCGTGTCCACGCGCAATCATTTGCGTCACCAAATCCAAAACGTGCTGTTCCATCCCCCCGGGGTTTTTTGAATTTAATGTATACAATATTTTCATACTTTGCCGAGAACAGCGGTTTCAATTAACTTTAGCATGGTCGCAACCTTACCATCCCAATTATTGTTTTTAGCTACTTCTTGTCGCGCCTTAATCTTTTCTGGTGAATCCTCCTGCAGCGCTTTACCTAAATTATCACTAAACTCCCGGTAATTCTTTGAAATATAGCAAACGTCTCTGAAAAATGAATACGCAGGTAAAGCCGTAACAACCACCGGAAGTCCCGCAGCAAGGGCGTCATGAAACTTAACTGGAAAACAGCCACCTACGGTATAGTCGTTTAATTGGTAAGGAATTATGAAAGCATCAAAACCCGCAAAATACTGCTGAACAATATCATAGGATTTTGGACCAAGCAGATGCACATTCTCCAAACCAGCAAGTCCTAGGTTATCCGCAGTGGCATTTTTCCCCTTGATCGCAAGTGAGCCGATCAGAACAAAGGAAACCTTTGGGTAATTTTGCACCAACTCCTTAAATAAACTCATGTCGAACTTATACTCATCCAACGCACCGGTAAAACCAACAACCGGCTTTGTAATACCTTTTAAATCTTCGGGAAGGGCTTTGAGCAACTTGGCATCTTTAAACTTCTCGTAGTCCCCCACATTGGGAGTAAAATGCGTATTTGCATTAAAGCCTCTCAGTCGCTCCACAAGACCAGGGGCTGTAGCAAAAACAATGTCGGCTTTTTTGGTCAAAGCCTCTTCTTGCGCAACTAGCTGTTTTTTTGTAACTGTCGTGGAGTAGAACGCACTGTTTTCCGGAAATCCTACATAATTATCCACACAATCATAGATTAAAATGCTGTGTCCCAACCCATCTATATACTTAGGTAAATTTTTGAGCTGGACATTATAAACCCACAAAATTGTCTGTAGGCTAGGATCAAAGTATTGGCGTGCGACTTTATTAATGCCGCTTATATGCCATTTAGAAGTAATATCCGCGGCAGGCAGCACATTAAGCGGGGAATAAATTAAAACTCCACTCTTCTCTTCAACTTTTGTCTGTGTAAAAAAGCGCTTAACAGGCCAATTACCCTGCAAAACCTGACGTGCAAAAACTTTACCGGTGTTTATAGGGGGCTCCACAAATAAAACTTTGTGCCCAAGCTTGCTTAAACGACTCATGACGTGACTTTTATTCGTCCAGTAGTCACTAAGCCAAAGCTGATTGGAAAGGCAAATAATATTGTATTTTGCGCTCACGGTCCTAATTTTACCAGTAAACGCCTAATGTTAAAAACTAACTCGCTATTTTGAACGCTCCAAAGCCAGCTCTGGTTCCAAAAGCCTTTGTCGTAAGTGCCGTGCCAGATACCGTCGAAAAAGGCTAGCCCCATTAGTTCAAAGAGAATTGAGACGACAATTGCAGCGTAGAAAAGTATTTTTGTTCTAGTGAAAACAGTCGACTTCAGATATGGAATTAGAAGCAAAATCAAGAACGGAATCACGTCGCTGGCCATCCTGTAGCCAAAGCTATAACCTCCGTACCAATGCTTCCAGGAACCTAATAGTAGGGTGTGAGTACTAACGATCGAAATAAAAATAAACTGATCCAGATGCTTTTTAACCCCGTTCTTGAGCGACAAGCCAAAACCTACCAGCGAGAAGATAAAAACGGAGGAGTAAATTAAGATGCCTTTGCTAGGTGACAACCAAAGCCCTAAAAAACCCTGCGGAAAAGGTGTCAGCCAATTACCACCTATTTGACTGGCGTAACCTTGATTAGCAATACTGCCGAAGTAAGTAGCGTTGTACCAAATAAAAAATATCAGAGCAGGCAAAAGGCCAGCAAGAAATATCAGCTTAAACTTGCCAACGGCAATCAAACTGCCCATCGACAAATTTTTATCGAGCAACTCCTTTTTCTGAAGATAGATGGCCAGTAGAATAAAGTACGGAAGTAAAATTCCTGCGGTTGGACGGGAGAGGATTGCTAGTCCCAAGAATAAGCCAGAAGTGAGGGTGTCGATTTTTCTACCCGAACCTCTATACAAAAATAACAGACTTAAGATTGTAAAAAGCTGTACCGCTCCGTGCTGCCAAAGAGCTTGGGAAACCATAGCAAAATTAACCGTGGCAAAAAGATAGAGCGCAGTTAATAACAGAGCCTTTCTGTCGTCGATTAGCTTTTTCAGCAGCAGGTAAAAAAAGCCCCCACTCAAAGCCAAAATTAACGATGCAGAAAGATGCGACAAAATAATTAGATTATCCCAAGTAATTTCAAGTCGCGCTAATAGAGGAATATAGTAAATTGGGGTGCTCAGAAGTCCCGCCATAATAGGGAAGGCCGATATATAATGCCCACCCACTTTCCTGAAATAAAACGGGACCAGATCCTTTAGATATTTTTTGTCATCGGGATGGGGGTATTTTTCTATAATCGCTTTGTAGTAAGTATCGGCATAAAAAGTACCCTCTCTAATTATCGTAACGGGCAAAATAATCGCGGGGATAGTATCCTCCGACTGGATTGCAAGAGAATTAATGCCAGTCTTATAAACAAAAAACCACCCGCCAAAATACACTGCCCAAGCGCAAAATACAATAAGTAAAAACTTCTTCATGAACTTAATTATACACTCGAAAAAACTATACTGTCTTAAAATCTCGGGTAATTCATCGGGCACAAATCCGATTCCTTCAATATAAGAATGTCCAACTTTCAAGGCCGGCAGACATGCGAGACGTACCTAATTATGCTAATATAATTGAGGAAAACAGTTTATACATTCATGTACAATGTTATTAAAAGAATAATTGATGTTTGTGCATCGTTCGTTGGTTTAGTTATCTGTACGCCGTTGTTTATTGTAACTGCTGTACTTATTAAGTTAGATTCTCCTGGACCGGCAATTTACACTCAAAAACGACTAAAAAAGGGCGGAGAGGAATTTGAGATAATAAAATTTAGAACCATGCTAATCAATGCAGAAGAAGTCCTAAGAAGTAACCCCGCGCTCTGGCAAGAATATCAAAGAGAATACAAGATAAAAAATGACCCAAGGGTTACCCGCATAGGAAATTTTCTTAGAAAATCTAGCATCGATGAGTTACCCCAACTGGTCAACATTCTTTTAGGCGATATGTCACTTGTCGGTCCTAGAGCATACCGTAAAGAAGAAATCGAGCATCAGATGAAAACGTACCCAAAGATAGCCGAGCAAATAAAGGTTTCCCTGACTATAAAACCCGGACTCACTGGAGTATGGCAAGTTAGCGGAAGATCAAATGTATCTTTTGAGGAAAGAATAAAAATGGATTGTAATTACGCAAAAAGAAAATCCATTAGATACGACCTATATCTAATATTATTGACGATCCCAGCTGTTCTTAAAACTAGGGGTGCCTGGTAGGTACAAACATTGTAATAATCTTTAATTGTAGTATAATTTTGCCTTATGGGGCAGATTGAACGACAGAAAACGCAAGCTTCAGATATACCTACGCTATCAGAATTATTTACATTAACAAAGACGCAACAATTTCAACTTTCTGCAACAAATCTCGTTGCTATAGATCGGAAGAAAGGGTGCGTCTATAAAGCAACATTACGATCTCCTTTAAACAAAATTACGGATTTTAACTCCCCAGATATTAGAAATCTAGGATCTAAAGCAAACACCCTGCTAGAGATAAGAATGCTAAGATTTCTTTCGCGAAACGGTATAAACACCCCCAAAGTATTTGGGACAAACAAGGATAGTGACGTCTTTGCTATGGAATATGTAGAGGGAAGTACTCTACTAGACAAGATACTAAACAAAACAATATGTAGCGGCGATGTCGTACTTTCGGCAAACTTATTAGGAAAACTTCATAGTATTTCAAAAACCGAACGAAATACCAGATGGATAAAGATAAATTCTAGGGCATACCCTCGCCATTTTCCAAACAGAGTAGAAGGGTTCCTGGATAAGTACAACGCACTTTACAATATCGGCAATAAATATTTACGTGACGCCTTTATCGAGGCAAAGAAGCACCTCGATGAAAATCCAAATTACATGGTATGGAATGAACCGGTGTACGGTGACTACAAACCGGAAAACATGATATCGACAAAAACTGGGACTTTGGTGTTCATTGACCCAGGCCTTAGAATGGGCCGGGCAAGTTTTGATTTAGGAAAATTCGTCAGTCGGATGTTACTCCACAAGTGCCCGGAAAATCTAGTCAGAGCTTTTATAAAACACTATCAGGATGGCGCAAAAACACCGATAAGTACCAGGGAGATAAGTTTCATGACTGCCTTGGATATGGTAACAATCTTGTCGGTATATGATAGCATTTCAAAAGGAGCGAGTGCGCCCATATTCGCAAAAAGAATTTACAAATTAACGAATAGCACTGAAAGAATAATTAACGAATTTGTATTACCCCTCCTTCAGTCTAAGTTTGAGCTCGTAACGGTGTAATGAAACACCAATCTTACTCGATCACGCATGCTGTCCTTAACATGGGGGAACGGGCGGAGGATTTTAGCCGTCACTACCTGGCAGCATTGTCCAGAGAAAAAAAGGGGTCTGAATGTGAAGCTGGTACTGCCAAGGTAAAAATTGCGATACTGGACACGTCTAAATCTCTAGAGGCATCAGCTCTGTGGAAAAGCAACTATGGGAGTAAAGAAGGCTTAGAAATTCACAGACTGGGGGCCAAAACACGGGACGAGTTTTTCGACAAGCTCAAGATACGCCTGCCAAATACAGCGTGGTTTACAGACTCTGAAGGACCTTTAGATTTTATAAAAACTAAAGGAGGGGCAGAACTATTAGAAGACACAAGGCAGCCAGGTGTGCAAAATTTTAGCGTTGCTACAGAACGACTTCGCTTGATTATATATGCACTCTACCTAATCAACTCATCAATGGAAAACCACCGTACGACCAACCCAGAATTAATATGGGTAACGGACGACGATGGCGCAATTAGACCTTCGAGAACTATTGCCGGAAAGCTGATCTTTCCGAAAAGGCAGAGTCCAACAATATACGCGCAGGTTTCCGAACTGTTGACAGAAAACCCGTATTTATTTTCTGTATCTGGATTCACGGGAGACTTACCTGCACCTCTCTTAACCATGGATTACAATTTATTTATTCTTAGAAAGATCTTCAACATATTATCAACAGTCACAAACCCAAAAGATAAACCAACCAAAGCCGAGTTGCGGGTGTTTTGCGCAACGGTAATTTCAACTGGTCTGCAGGAACTGAGGGAAGACTACCAAACTGCTTTACCAATAAACTATTCCTGGTGGTACGGGCTTACTTGGCACGATATTGCAGAAAAATTGATCGGATTGTTCTGTCGCGAGTTAGGCGGGAGTACAGCACCTATAAAAATCGCTACAGATAATTATCCGTGGACGGCTACGGCAGAAATACCATACACCAACATTATAACCAATGTAGAACTAATGACGTTGGTGCCGTACCTGCCACAACCATTTGGAGCAGTGAGAGGTTCCGACGCGGCGTGGTTTCACACTATGAAAGACACTATTACGGGTATGGAAGGCAGGCCTGTAAAAATGTTATATGAAAAGCATCCACACTTTTTTCACCGACAGGAAGTTCTCAAAACTAGACCAAACATCGGAAGGTGGATTGCGCAAAGAAGCAGCATTCAGACCAATGAGGGCAACGCTGCATCTATGCGCGGTTCCGATGTTAATGCGTCTATGTTTAATCAACGAATAGAAGGGATAATAGCTCAAATCACAGAAATACCTTGGCTAAAAAAGAATGATGCACTGCTGTTAGAAGCGTATACCTCCTACAAGATGTCTGTTGATTCGGGCTATAAAGAGGAAAAAACGAGAGGCGGCGTGCGATTTAAAGACCAGGTAGCAAGAAAAGAATTCGGTAGGCTATACATAGCAGAATGGCGCAAAATATGTAAAACTATATTCCCCATCATAACTGCGCGTCTTGAGGACGATTTAAAACTAGACATCCTGGACGAGCGGAGCCTGCCTATAACCGTGAATTACAATTTTCTAAAGAGTAGTTTCCGATTGTAATAAATCAGGAAAAAACACGGTCATGTCGAGTAACCATTCCGTTTTGGTAGATACATGAATCACATTTTTAACAGGGCTCTCACCGTATTTACCTCTAAAACCCGTTTGGGCAGTGTCCGTATAGTTACCTCTAAACACTAATGCCTTAGTTATTGCCTGCTCCCCAAACCACAATGTAACAATACACTCACCAGAAAGATGGTAGTCCACCATCTCTTTGTAATACGGTTTATCAGAAACATCCTGTCGCCAAAAATGAGCCTGCTCCTTATCCAAAAGAAGCCTTTTCGAAGTTATCATGTCCAAACCCAAATCTTGAAGCTCCTTTTTTAAAAGTTCGTAGAGATGTAAAAAGCCTGGTTTTAATACGACGACCACATGCTCCATAATACAACGGCTAGTATAGCATGGTTTTTATTGCAACACGGAAAAGGTCTATCTTAAAATCTCGGGTAATTCTGTGGGTTCAAACTTCATTTCCCTTATCGAGTCGCGACTTACTTTAACTGATAACTCACCAAACAAAACTTCGTATTCTTTAACAAGCTGATGCAACACTGTTAGAGGATCGCCGATAATCTCTACCTCCCCGTTTTTGCCAACATTGATGTTTGCCACCTTCCTTGCCATCTCCAAAGCCAAAGGTCCGATAATCTGCTTTTGCGTATTAATTATATTAAAAACTGCCTTTTGATATCTGTTATCCATCGTAACCGCCTCCCATCAAATGACGGTACTGCAGAACTTTGTATACACTATGCACTATTATTAGCATGTTAAACTCTACTGTCAATAGCAGTGCTATAATCTCAAAGTCGAACTACTACAACAATGTTAGAAAACTTTGTCTTCGAAAAAATTGAACTTAAGGATCTACCGATAATTAACTCCTTTGTATCTAATTTCGACCCTTATTCGGACTTTAATCCCATAAGTCTGATATGCTGGAACAGCAATAAAAATAACATGTACTCAATAAAAGACGACGCCCTGGTCATCAAAATTGGCGACTATCTCAACGACCAAATCGTCCATTCCGTATTGGGTAGAGGCATAAAAAAAGACGCTCTTCTGAAACTCCTTAGTTTACCAGAAGAAGTAAAAATGGTCCCAGAAATTTCACTTCAAGATATCGACGAAAATTTCGTAATTGTTGAGGATAGGGATAGCTTTGACTATGTAATCGATCTGCACTCCTTTAAGGAGTTGAAGGGCAAATCCTATAAGGCTTTAAGAAAAAGAGTAAAAGCCTTTGAAAAGAAGAATAAGGAGATCAAAATTAATATACTGGATATAAAGGACGGGAACATCCAAAAACAGATTTGGGACCTCACTACAAAATGGTCTGAAAATAAAGGTTTCAGCAGTGAAAAGAGTCGGGAAGAAGTTGATGGCGTGGAACAGTATTTAAAAGCATCAGACTATTTTAGTTGCATAAATATTGGGCTGTATATTAGTGAGAAATTAGTTGGCTACTCCTTCAGCCAAATGTTGAACAACAATTGGGCGATGGGACACTTCGGCAAAGCTGATATCGACCACGAAGACTCTTCCTTGTATCTAGAGTACAAAGCAGACAAGCTGTTATACGACGCTGGCGCACGATATCTGAATCTTCAACAAGATACGGGTTTAGTTGGCCTGAGGCAAACTAAGATGAGCTATAGACCCCTCAAATTTTTGAAAAAGTATACTTTTCTCAAGACAGGAATAATCTAAGATTTTCGCTTCTTGTAGGCAAGGATATTCATTTCAGGATACTTTGAACCGGTCCATTTATATTTTTTAAAAAAGTCAGCTGGATATTCGGGCATGATGTCGAGAATCTTCTCAAAACCCATCGGTTCAAGAATCTCATCGTACGTTTTAGAGGACCTTACCCAAACGGGAACTCGGACCCCATCGAAGTTGGCATAGCCAAAATACGGATCTTCCTTCGAGTCAAAATCTTCAAAGAGATCTTTAATTCTCAAGGAATCTACAACGTGCTCTTTGGGAAAAACAGCAAAGATTAACAGACCATCATCTACGAGAGTCTTGGCGATGTTGAGAAAAGCCACCTCAACGTCATCGATCCACTCGATACTGTGAATACCCGTTACAACATCAAACTTCTTAGACATCTCGAAGTCATTAAAAACTTCATGTCGATGGTTGGCGTGTATGAGTTTTACACCTTTCCCAACCTTACTCTTTGCAAGCTCTAGCATTCCTGCCGAGTGATCCATACCTACAGTGTTGTATCCTTTATCGGCAAGTGTGCGACAAAACTCCCCAACCCCGCAACCAAAATCAAAAACGTTTAGACTTCTCTTCTTGTTTTCTTCTTTGTACTTCTCTATCACTGAAAGTAAGATTGGCCACCCGACCTCTATGTTAACGGCAGCATCGGGATGAATACATTTCTTTAATTTAAAGGTGTTAAACCGGTCCGCCAGTAGATTCCAGAGTGACCCATTAGTTTTAGTATCTGTCTTGCTAGAACGCATGTTGTTCTATTGTACAATATATCCCATAGTAATGCAAGGGCTTTGATATGTAAACGTAAATACGAGGAGCTCGACGATACTAATTACGTGTGTCATTGTTCGCAACTGGTCTCGATTTTATCGCAGTGGCAAGAGTCTGAAAGTTTACTAGAGCCAAAGCCATTAATGAGTACGAGAACACGAACATCAGCGCACTTAAGCTGCCGGCTTGCCACATCTCGTGTGTAGTCTCGTATATGAACATGCTGTCGGCAAAATACTGGAAAACCAAGGCTAAAAGAATCAGCAGGACTGGTCTTTTCATAATACCGCCCAAGTACTTTCTGGTAGTAATAAAGGCTACAAGGCTAACAGACAAAAAGAACGACTGACCAACGGGGTAGTAAATTTCAATAATCGTATTCAATACGGGGTTTGAACTAAAATCGTAAGTACGTAAGAAGAAGACGTAAGAAAAAAGTAGAACTAAAATCGGTGTCACGAAAGCAACTGCCCGATTTCTCACTCTCTCCAAAGAAACATGAAAACCCGCAGCTTTAGCGATAGAATAAGTGCCGATTATGTACAACGGTACACTTAAAACGAAAAACACTTCACCAAAAGAAGGGTAAGCGTTCTCTATACCGTAAGCATAAAATAGTATTGAGTAGCTAAGCTGACCGAGAAATTGACATAACAAACCAAACGAAAGCATCATCAAGGAAGTTCCGATGTGGCTTCTAAAGTAACCCCAAGTCCGGGCAACTAACAAACCAAGGACACCGCCAAACAAGGCTATTATCCCGTACGAGTCGGAAAAGTAACCTTGCCACAAATCGTTAGGATAGAAAACGTTAACTATAGACCAAAAGCCTATGTAAAATATAGATAACACTATCAAAAAGGCAACCCTTTTCATCATAAGTACATTGATGTTAATAGTAGTTAAAACGATTGTCAATACGTAGGAACGTAAAACTAAAAAGAAATGAAGTAGGTACCGGCAAACATAATAGAAACAGCAAGCAGTTTTTGTATTATTTTACTGAATCTAATATCCTCATTAGTAAATTTTGGAAAAAATAACGACAGCAGTGTACCAAAGGTCATTACAAAGAAGGGCTGGAAACCGGTATCTACAAAAAATACCAGAGCTATCGGAACGAGTAATGTGGCATAGTTTAAAGAAATCCTTCCTACCGATATTAAAGACTCGTTGAGCGCGTTCAAAGTGAGAATTTTAAATTTGTTAACTTTAAGCACGGCTAAGAACTGACTTCGGTAACCAGGTACTCGTAGTAATAGCAGCGCAGATAAAAATATCCCAACATTTTCCCAAAACGAAGTAACCCAAAAGCTCTCCTCTAAAGCAACGCTTTTAAAAATTACACCACTCATAGCAATAAAAAAACAAGAAAGTGACACCAAAGCTAATACCGCGGTTTTTACCTTTACTTCGCGCTTTCCTGATTTAGCAACTTTCCGCTCCAAGGTAATCCCAACGGCTCCAACTAGAATCAACAAACACCCAATAAACTGACGGGCATACAAAGTTTCTCCTAAAAAAAC
>Ga0247841_10009018_pt1 | contig 14099 bp, 11 predicted proteins | sample LaCruzMarch2015__2_FD_192410 | JGI IMG/M metagenome (GOLD analysis project Ga0247841, IMG submission 192410) | Freshwater microbial communities from meromictic Lake La Cruz, Castile-La Mancha, Spain - LaCruzMarch2015_18m | ecosystem: Environmental > Aquatic > Freshwater > Lake | place: Spain...
GCGTCCGCAAACGCACTTTGAAAACCGCCTTTGAAATCACGAAAAAGCCCAATGAATCAGCGGGGGAAAGGGGGCGGTATGTTTTTTTTCAGCTCCTATGGGATGCTAGTGATTTACAGTCATTGTTTGAACTTCCTGGTATTCTGTTTGATTACTAGTACTTTGACTGTTGTTAATCCTATTGTAAGGACTTGATGAACAAGGGAATCTTACGACATCATTGTCAATATTGCTGATTGCTTTGTTGAAAGGAATAATAACATTTTCTAAGTGATTTATTCTTATGTTTTCACAAAGAACGTTAAACGCTTCTAACGATGGCTCAATTGCATAAACTTTTTTTGCTCCTGACAGAGCCGCATATAGCGAAAACACACCAATATTAGCACCAATATCAATTATTATACTATCCTTCTTTACACGGCCATAATCTCGTTTTAAGAAAACAACAAAGAACGTTATTAAATCGTGAGGATGAGAAGAGAATAAGATTTTTTTCTCCCCTTTTAAGTCTATATACTCAGGTGATTTGCACTGAATATAATACTTGAGGCAAATGATCGGGCGTTTGACTACGATCAACAAATAAGGAAGAGCCTTGACAAAAGTGAACCCTTGACTTAGTATTTTCGTAATTGAAATATTTCTGTTCGCAACTCTCACCAGTGACTCCTTATTTAATGTCAATTTTCATGACGCGCTGTGTTATTGAGCCAACCTCTCTCAGAGAAGACCACCTCCCCCCAACAAAATGATATAAGAATAGAGGATGGTACAAGTGCAGTCAAGAACCTAACTATTTGGATAACGCGGCTATTCAATGCGATGGAAGACACCAGCTGTGCATACAACAAGCTCCAAACGGGCGGTCGCCCGGCGCGGCTACGCTTGGGCTTTGCGCGCGTTTGTTCGAACCGGGGGTTCTCATCCTGTAAAAAAAGAAAGCCCAAAGTGATTTTTCACTTTGAGCTTTTCATTTTTCCACTTAAAAAGTGGCGGGGACGACGGGATTGGCGCTCTTTCGCTGTCGCTCATCGCTCTCGTCCGGATTACCGGCCGAGCGTTAAGCAGGCGTTCGGGCTACGGGGATACCCTTGCCCTCTGCGCATGCTTATTCGAACGGGTTCTCATCCCGTCGGAAATAAAAAAGCTGCAAACTCCTTCGAGTTTACAGCTTTTTGCCTCTATCTTAAAAAGAAAGTGGCGGGGACGACGGGATTCGAACCCGCGACCACCGGATCGACAGTCCGGTGCGCTAACCAATTGCGCCACGTCCCCGCAAAAGTTCGTGTACTTTAGCAGATTAACGCTTCACTCTGCAATAACAAAAATAAAAAAATTCGCCGAACTGTTCAGTCACCGTTACTTACGCCAGACGGGAACGAAGAGGATGCGCGCACGCTCCTCGGTGCCATCTGCCAAAATACCCCAGAGGAGTGACCATTCGTAACGTTCTGTTTTCTCATGGCCACAGCGCAAATAGGAGGCCAGAACAGGAATACGCCAGTAGGTAAAATCTGAGCGCACATCCTTGACATGGCGCATCAGGCCAAAGCAGGTGCTAAAATGATGGCGATCCGGATTTTCCTCCACATTCAGGAGCCACGTGTTAAGAAGGTTAAAGCGATAGAAGGATGATCCCGTGTCAGCCTCCATCAACCATCCCCCAACGAGCTCCATCCCGACGGAGTGACCTTCATAGACCGGAAAGCGCACGGGCCATGGGAGGTCATTCCCCCAGGAGGCCAACCAGGAGGGGCTTTCCACTATCACAGGCATCTTTAAAGCACGGGATGCCTGATTCTCGCAAAATTTCTTCTCCGAGGCCTCCTCTGACCAGGCCATAGCGACTAGACGTCCCTCGCGCTGAACGCTCCAGCTCCCCTCCTTAAAGCGTTCCTTGAGATAATCTTCCATGCGCCATCGAAAAGAGCTGGCAAAACCAGGGCGTTCCCAATAGCTCAACCAGAGTCTCTTTTGCTTGCCGTCTCCACCTTTCGTGATAAATATCCGATCCCCCATCCAGCCCTTCAGAAAGTCATAATCATCCGCGGCAACAATTTTCTCCCCGCACAACAAGAGCGCGATGCCCATCACACCGAGTGAATTGGTCGTGACCTTCTCGTACGTTCTGCCCAAAAGTGCTGGTTCCGGAGCAAAGGTAGCGGGAACAAACCCCTTAAGATACCGACGTTCTGGGTAGAGGATCTCCGCTGTTGTCTGTGGCATCCGTCCATCATATATTCCATTAAGTGCCTGCCATCCTGCATCGCGCCGAAGACGGTTACAAAAGACTGCGCCATCGAGGTAGGGACGTGTCAATGCTCCCGTGATAAAAGAAGGGCACCACTTCAATTGCTCGGAGACCTCTGACATGTCAGCATCCTGCATCAACGATTCAACTCCCCATGCCCCGAAGGGCGTAGCCGTATTCAAGGGAACACCATCTAAAATGCTATCCACGCCGAGCAAAACAGCATTACCCTCGACAAAGGAGGTCAGCGCTTGTGAACGATCAAAATCTAATTCCGCCTCCTTGGTCCGCTTCGTGAGACCATAGTGTGAGTCTTCGATGGCATGACAGAACTCATGGACGTAGACAAACCGTTCCATGCCTTGAAAACCAGCAATGGATAGCCCATTTGTCTTCTCCTGCTCTTCTACATAGACAAGTCGACGCTCTTCATGATCATAATATGCAGCTGCCTCCTCCTGCATAAAAGAGAGAAGCAACGCTTTTAGGGATTGCTCCTTATGTAGCACTCGGAACTGCCGCAAAAGAAGATCTGACTCCTCCAAAGAGGCCTTGTTATGCGGCTTCTCAAGATCCTTCTCCATGGAACGTCTCAACTCCTCTTTTGTCTCTTCGCGGATGGCAACCTCGTGTTGGAGCTTCAAGCCCCTCAGTTGTACAGCCATCGCCTGATACTCACGGATCTGGGCCTCCTTGTTATCGCCTTCAGAGATCTCCCTGGGGAGCATCGAGCAGCCTGTCAACCAGAGAAGAAAAAGAGAAAGCCAAGCAGTAGCAGTTGGCAGTACCAGTTGGCAGTTCGGCCACGTTATAGTTAGGAATCCGCTATGGTGCTCATTACTTTTCATGTGAACCTTTCAAAAAGATGGAAAAGATTAAAGCACCCCCTTCATAAAGTAAAGCAGAATGGCCATTTTCATAAAGAATTCGTTCGATTCGCTTTGACTTTAGCCAGCCATTCTGTTAATTTGAAACCCGTTTTTATTTATCATCGGAGCGTAGCGCAGCCTGGTAGCGCGTTTGGTTCGGGACCAAAAGGTCGAGGGTTCAATTCCCTCCGCTCCGACCATTTTTTATCCTGCGGGGACGTGGCGCAATTGGTTAGCGCACCGGACTGTCGATCCGGTGGTCGCGGGTTCGAATCCCGTCGTCCCCGCCATTTTTTATGGCGTTTCATGGAAACAACCCTTCAAGTCATCCTCTTAGCGATTCTGCAAGGTATTGCAGAGTTTTTGCCAATCAGCAGTTCCGGACATCTCGTCCTTGGGCAAGCCCTGATGGGCATTAAAACCCCTGGCATCACCCTTGAAGTCGCCCTCCACGGCGGCACCTTGCTCTCAACCTTCGCTTACTATCGCAAAGAGATCCTGAACATTTTGAAGGGGGTCTTTGCGGGTTCGAGGGAGAGCTATCAACTCGTCATGCAGATGGTGATATCATCCATTCCCGCGATCCTCTTTTATCTACTCTGCAAAGCACGCCTCGAAAGTACCTTTGAAAGCCCCAGGGTCGTCGGAATCGCCCTAGTGTTCACAGGTTGCGTCCTGTTGGCGCTTCGCTGGATCCCTGTTCGCGACAAGCCTCTCTCTTTTGGGCGGTCAATCTTTATCGGCATTGCACAGGCTATCGCCGTGTTGCCAGGCGTCAGCAGGTCAGGCATGACCATCTCCGCTGCGCGCTTTTCTGGCATCAGCCCTGAGAAATCCGCCGAGTTCTCCTTTCTCGCCAGCATGCCATTGATCGCAGGCGCGTGCCTGAAAAAAACAGTTGAAGCCTTTACCGAAGCCCCGGTACAAGGAGCCGAGACATTATCCCCTCTCTTGCTCGTGGCAGGGATATGTGTTTCAGCCGTCGTAGGTTATTTTGCACTCTCCCTACTAGTCCGGATCCTACGGGGCCGCTTTTTCTGGTGCTTTGGCATCTACTGCCTGCTTGCCGGTTGCTGTACCATCCTCTTCACGCGCTAAGGTCTCTCTTTTTGCACTATACGATGCAAAAGGCATCTGGTAATATATGCGCATGAAAAAGAATACCTCTGTGATACCCGAACCGGTCCGGGATTTGTTGGTGCAGGCAGCAAGATGGGCAGCACGCAACGCTTACTGCCCTCATTCGCATTACGCGGTCGGCGCAGCCGTGCTTATGACCGACGGACAGATCTATACAGGGTGCAATGTGGAGAATGCCTCTTACGGCCTAACACTCTGTGCCGAACGTGTCGCCATCTCCAAGGCCATCAGCCATGGCAATCGCACCTTTGCCGCGCTCGCGGTCGTCGGCGGGACTCCTAAAAAACCAGCCTTCCCATGTGGCGCGTGCCGTCAGGTCATGGTCGAATTCATGAGTTCAGAGAGTCCTGTTTATATTGCGCCACTGAAATCAGGAAAGTCTGTAAGTACGACCGTGGGCGCCTTGCTTCCTTGCGCATTTCAGAAATAATGATAGGCGTCCTTTATGCGCATCTACAGTGATTTTGATGATGTCATCTGCGAAACTGCACAAGCCCTTTCCGTTCTTGCAAAGGGCATGTTTGGTCGTGACGTGCCGTATGAAAATATCGAGTTCTTTAATTTGCAGAAGGCATTCTCGCTGACGGATGAGGAGATTAACCGCCTGATGGACCGCGCGCATGAGACGGATTTCCTTGTGGACCTCAACCCGATTCCCGGTGCCGTCAGCAGCGTACAAGCCTTGTCTGCCGCCGGCCATGAAGTTGTGATCGTCACCGGCCGCCAGTCCCTCTGCCATGAGGGTACCTCCCAATGGCTTCGCAACCACGGCCTCGGCCATCTTGAAATCCTCTATGTTGACAAGTATAAACGCGCACCCGCCACGCTCCCAACGCACGTTCCGAAGATGCTGACAATCGAGGAGTTCCACGCGCTTCACTTTGATCTTGCGATTGACGACTCCCCGACGGCCCTTGATCTCTTGGCCCATCGCACCCAGTGCCACATCATTGTTTTTGACCGTCCGTGGAACCGCCAGTACACAGGCATCCCCCATCTCCGTCGCGCCTTGACCTGGCAAGACATTCTCGCTTTGGATATTATTAAAACCTAAGAAAAGATAAAACATGAAAAACGAAACACCATGGTTGACCTCCTTGAGTTTAGCTCTCCTAATCACGAGCCAAGCCTTCTGCCAGACACCTCCGCCACCGCCTTATGTGGGTGTCTCCTATTACCCCGAAGTCGCAGGCGACAAGATCGACCAAGACATTCGGCAGATGAAGGAAATCGGCATCAACATGGTCCGCATGAGCGAGTTTGCCTGGATCCGCATGGAACCATCCAAGGGGTCTTACGATTTTAAATGGTTACATCAGGTGGTTGAAAAATTGTCAGCCGCAGGTATTGCTGTGGTCCTTTGTACACCAACGGCCACACCGCCGATCTGGCTCAGTGAAAAACATCCTGAAATCCTGCGCGTCAACCCAACCGGGCAGCGGATTACACATGGCGGACGGCGGCACTACTGCCCCAACTCCCCGATCTATCAAAAGTACTCCGTACAAATCGCCCAAAAAATGGCTGACGAATTCGCGGCCTCGCCCTTCGTTGTCGCGTGGCAGATTGATAATGAGTTCTGGGATGACTGCTACTGTCCCGAATGCGAGAAGGCCTTCCACGTGTGGCTCAAGAAGCGCTATGGGACGATTGAAAATATGAATCAAACATGGGCAACCGTCTTGTGGAGCCAGGCGTATCAATCCTTTGACCAGGTGCCACTTCCGAATCCTTCATGTGTCGGCGGACGCCACCACCCATCCCTGCGTGTGGCCTACCGCCATTTCATGAGCGACAGCTACATTGCCTACTGCGATGCGCAGGCGTGTGTCATCCGCAAGAAGACAGGACGAGCTGTCACCACGAATGCACACAATCCTGTTTATCAGAGGATTGACTACGAAGCCCTCTTCTCCGGACTCGACATTGTCGGCACCGACAGTTATGCGGGACCGAACGCACTCTTGCGTTTCGCCTTTGAAGCAGACTGGATGCGCGCGCTCGGCAAGCGTTTCTGGCTAGCCGAGACGTGCAGTACCCACGCAGCAGCCGCGGCTGTGGGTGATAAAGAGTCACTTGTTTTTTACCCAGGGTCACTTCGCTCAAAGATGTGGCTTACCTACGCACTCGGTGGCGAAACCGTCAGCTTCTGGCTCTGGAAGACGCACTGGGCCGGACAAGAGATGGAACACGGAAGCCTCGTCTATCCGTGGGGAGAGGAGTGTGCGAACACACCTGAAATTCGCCAAGTGGCCAAAGAGTTAAATACGCACGGCGACTGGTTCCGCGCGACACGCCCTAAACCAGCGGCTGTCGCCATGCACTATGGTGTACCCCTCCAATGGCAATTTGAAGCCAGCGCGATTGCCGCGAACATCAACTATGATGCGGACATCACAGGATTCCATCGCCTACTCGCCAATGCCGGCATCCCGCGGGATGTCATCATGGCTGGTGCGCCGGTTGATGCGTATCAGGTGGTCTTCTCACCGTTCGTGCCCTCCCTAGATGCGAATCTGATGCAACGCATGCAAGCCTTTGTTGAAAAGGGCGGCACATGGGTTCTGGGTCCCCTCTCCACCTGTCGCACGACAGAGACCACAGCCCATCAGGATGCCTGCTACGGTGCGACGTTCGAACAATGGCTGGGGGTTCACGTGAGGCACCGCATGACACCCGGGGGTGTCACCCAACTGAAAGACAACCAAGAGACCGTCTCGTGCCGTCTCTGGTGTGATGCTTATGAGCTTCGCCAGCCCAATCGCCGTGTCCTCGCCTCTTATTCAGGCGGACCCTTGAATGGTTTTGCAGCAGTCGTCGAGTGTCCGATCGGCAAGGGACGCGTCATCCTGCTCGGCACACAACCTGACGATGCCTGGCTCACGAAACTGATTAAGCGCCTTACACCTCAATCCACATGGGAAGTAACCCCCGGTGTTGTCGTTGCTGAACGTGTCACAGCGGACAACAAACCAGCCGGTGCTATTCTGGTGAATACCCAAGCCGAGCCCGCAACCTATCGCACCAAAGGCTCAGAAGCAAAGACCCTGCCGAGTTATGGGGTCGAAATCTTGAAAGCTAAGTAAGCAGGCAACCATTTTTCTGATGCACGTGATACAGGACAAAACTATGGCGCACATTTTTCTATACGGGCCTCCCGGTAGTGGCAAATCAACCATCGGACAGCTCCTCAGCCACCGGCTTGAGCGTAAGTTCATTGACGTCGACCAAACCATCGAAGCCAGCGCACGGATGATCATCCGTGATATCTTTGCCACCGAGGGCGAAGCTGGCTTCCGCATCCGTGAACAGCGCGCCCTCCGAGATGCCGCAGCCGATGTGGAACCGTGTATCATCAGTCTGGGGGGTGGCGCGTTGCTAAACCCTGACAGTCGCGCCTTTGCAGAAGCAAAAGGCGTTGTTCTCTTCATGGATGTCAGCGTGGCCATCCTGGAACAGCGCATCACCAATAAACCGAATCATCGTCCCTTGCTGGCCGTCAACACAGACTGCGCGCAACCCCCTGCAGCAGGCAAGGGAAAGCCGATCGCGCAGCTCCTCGCTGAACGGGCCAGCCACTACGGATCCTTTCCCCATCGCGTCGTGGTCGGGACAGGCTCGCCTGAGGAGACCACCGACTGCGTCCAAGCGGAACTCGGACTCTATCATGTCTCAGGCATGGGTAAGCCATATGATGTCGTGATCGGCGCCGACCTGCTCGCCCAACTCGACAAGCAACTTCAAGCTCTGGAGATCGGGAAAAAGACCGTCATTGTCGGCGACACCCACACCCTTCCCCTCTATGGCGATCGGGTCGTAAAAGCCCTTCACCGAGCTGGCATCGAAGCCTCTTGCTTTGCAATCCCGGCAGGCGAAGCCACCAAGACGCTCGAGACTGTCTCAACGATTCTGGGGGCCTTTGCAAAGGCAGGAATTGAACGTACCCACACCGTCATCGCCCTCGGCGGCGGCGTGGTCGGTGACCTCACAGGGTTTGCCGCGGCAATCTGGATGCGGGGCATCCGCTGGATCAACCTGCCGACAACTTTGCTCGCGATGGTCGACTCTGGCATCGGTGGTAAGACAGGTGCTGACCTTCCAGAAGGAAAGAACCTTGTGGGAGCCTTCCACGCGCCCAGCGCGGTCTTCATCGACACCTCGACGCTGGCCACACTTCCCGTATCCGAACTCCGTTGCGGACTGGCGGAGACCATCAAGCATGCCATCATCGGCGATCCTGGCTTGATCCCGCTTCTCGAACGCTTTTCCTGTTGCAAGCGTGCTGATCCATCCAAGCCCTGTTCAGCGACAACCGATGCAAAAACACTGATCCCACTCGTGGCGCGCTCATTGGCGGTCAAGGTCAAGACAATCATCAAAGACCCTTATGAAAAAAATGTCCGGGCATCCCTTAATTTGGGCCATACGATCGGACATGCCATCGAACATCACGCCCACTTTTCCATGTTGCATGGCGAGGCCGTCGCCATCGGAACTGTGATTGAGGCGCGCTTAGCCGAGAAGGCAGGCCTCGCCTCGCCAGAGTTTGCAGATCAACTTGCCACGATCTTCGCCACAGTCGGACTGCCGACGACCTTGCCACAAGGCATCTCGTGCAGTCAGCTCATCGACGCCATGTTGCGCGACAAGAAAACAGCGAACGGAAAGATCCGTTTCTCCCTGCCGATCGGACTCGGAGATGTGCGCATCCATCAGGTCGTGGACGAAGCGCTTCTGCGACAGATTTAATTTAAGGGGACAGCTAATGTGAAGAGAGTCCATTGAGCCACAGCAAGGCCGAAAGCTCGCCCTCTTCCTGCAATCTCGTGAAAAACACCAGCCTCTCCTCCGGGGGCAAATCGAACCCATCGTCACACATTAGACTGAAAGAGTTCACAAGGGCACGAAACTCCGCGATTTCTCTAGTCCGTTGGGCGACCGTCATGCCGCGGGATTCAAGCTCAGTTTCCTGTGGAAGTCGCGACAAAAACCTCTCCTCCATGGTCATGCTAAACATATTCTCAACAAGAGTATGGCCCATCTGGCTCTGCATACTTTGGGCAAGGCTTGAGCCGGCAAGGGCCCACGTCCTAGCAAAATCGATCCTGTCTTCTGTGGCCGATATTTCTGTGTGAACATCCTGTAACATGTTCATGAGATTACGCATGGGCGTCAACAGGCGATTCTCCACATTGAAAGATGCCACCCCAAGTGCATCATCCGGCGAAAAACCTGAGAACACGAGAAATTCCTGTCCATCACTGATCATCTCGCTGACGTAGTTGTTAGCAGTGGTTTTAAGGCCTGCCTCTAAGAAGAGGTTAAGTGCGCCCTCTCGGCCCCCCTCCTGCAACAACTGTTCGCCAAGTAGGTAACAAGGCACGGCATCGTCTGGAAGTAATTTCTGCAACCTTTCCAACAGGGCTTTTCGTTCCTTTGTAGGCTCGGCATCGTATAAGACGCAATGAAACAGTACCATCGGGTCATCAGGATATCGAGCAAGCGCCTCCTTCAGAAAGTCCTTGTTCATACTCGCTCGAAACGCTTGCAGAAGTCTGCGCGCGTCGCGGCCATAATTAGTCAGATAGGTTTCAATCAGATTCTCCGCCTCAGGTGGCGTCTCTGGTTTGTTCATCTCAGGGAAAACTGATGGATGATTCGTTTTGACCCCAGTCCCAACAGAAACAGCAGCGATCTTTGTGGGTACACCAGCTTTTGAGACTTCTGCCGTTTCAGGCCGCTCTCTCATCCATATCCAAAGCAGTATCACCACACCTAGAATAGCCACCCCAACTATTAGAAATCTTTTAGACATAATTTGTTTTCTTTCCATTCCGATCACATTACCGCCATATGGACTTAATCGGGTGAAGCTCAAGATTCACCAGTTTCACATTTCCTCCAATGGCAGTCAGATTCAAGCTATCGTCTTTGGGATCGAATGCGACCTGCTGACTAAGAGAGAAGACTCCGCCATCGGAAAAGATTTCAATTGATGACCAATCGACAAGCATGCGTATCGTTAGAAGCTGGTTTGAATCCGGGCGTAATACCGGTGACTGCTTGTCGCCAAATTTATTTTTCTCAACACCTTGATAGATAATTTTTTGTCCAGCAATATCATATTGATAGCTGACGTTCGCGATTTGAAACACAACCTTTTCTGCCGTGGCACCCTTCAAGTCGAAGGTTAGGGTCATGTCGAAGGTCTTTGCCCGGACACCCGTGAGGATATTATCAGCGCCCACTTCCCTCTGACCTATTCGAACAGGAGTGCCGTTATACAACGCTTCAATAGCCGCAATAGGGCTCCGAGTGACGCGCATTTTACCATCACGTGTTACCAGTCCCAGTTCAACTGGAAAGGTCGCGTTCCGCTCCCAGGGTTCCTCGCCAATGCCACCGTTCCACTCGTCCATCCAGGCGAGTTGGATGTATTTCTTCTGGGGTAGTGTGTATGGGAAAAAGCACTGGCCCGCATAAAAGTCAGGCCCAACATCCATGAAGAGGCTCTCTGTGGACTGGTTCTCGTCAATAAAGCGCGTTCCATCAAAGTGACCAACAAGGTATTGGCCGGCGGCATCATAAATGACCCACTTCATGTTGTTCGGATCACCGTTAAGCGGGAGCTCCACAAGATCGGGGCATTCGAAACCAAACTTGATGTTACTTATCTTTGCCCAATTGATGAGATCCTTCGACTCGTAAAAGGTCGTGCCTTGTTCGTAAATGGCCATCACCCACTTTTTCGTCGGTTCATGCCAAATGACGCAGGGATCCCTCGGGACGGCGCCACGGGTGGGATTGGCGACAGGGTTTTTATCGTAGTTATTCCAGGTTTTGCCCTTGTTATTACTCCAAGCGATACAAGTGCCCACTTTGGTTCCTGTATAGAATGCGATCAGGGCGGAGTTTGTTGAGCCCGTGATTTTCGCTGCAACTGGCCCGCTAACCACAATTCCACTCCCTGAGTAAACCTGTTCTCCTGAAACGTTTTGCTTGGCGCCAGATGAGCGGGCATGGCTGTTTTTGCCAATTAAAGCGAGCCCATGATCGTTCCAATGGAGTAGGTCATCGGTGCTGGCATAGCCACCATCTCGATTGTTTTTTCCCCACTGATAGAGCATGTGATACTTGCCATCGAGATACCACAGGGCGTTTATATCGTTCATCCATCCATTTTGGGGTGAAAAGTGAAATTGGGGACGATAGGGTTCCTGATAATCTGTAGCCTGGTAATGTCGATTGAACGGTGAGGCGCCCTCTAGCTTGGGATCAGAATATCCCCATCCCGCAGACATCAAAATCGTTCCCAGCAGGCAGGAATATGGTGCTGTTTTTACATGATTATTCACATTTTTCTTCACCGTGCGCCAATCGAGGCCTGTGCGCCGGGCGACTTCGCCATAACTACCATAACGTTTGAAGAGCCGCTGACAATAGCCCGCGCTCAGTTGTTGCGCTGACAACTCGCCTCGCTCAAATGCGGATAGCCAGACATCTTCACCTGCGGTCATATTCGTGTCTCCGCGATATTCGCCTGTCAGCAAAATACAGCGGACAGCTTGTTCCAGCTCTCGGACATTTCCTGGCCAGGCGTAGTCACATCCGACTCCTTTTTCAAGTGCTCCCAAAACAGCCGTGAGCGTAATCGACTCCACATCCCCTCCCAGCCGTGACAGGATATGACGGATGAGCATCTCCAGTTCATGCGGAGACTCCTGAAGCCGCAGCCGCAACGTTGGCACCTCGATCTGATCCGAACAGAGACGATAGAAGAAGTCGTCACGAAATGTACCCTCGCGCCGTAAGGTGCCGAGTTCACGATTCGTCGCGGCGATGACACGACCTTTGAATCGGCAGACCTCATGGCTACCGACTGGCGAGAAGGTGCGTTGCTGCAAGACTTGTAAGAGTTTAATCTGAATCGGCTCTGAAGCATCACCGATCTCATCCAAGAAGATCGCCCCATGTGGACTGCACCGCGCAAACACACCCTCGTGCCGCTCCACCGCACCCGTAAAGGCGCCCTTGCGATGGCCGAACAACTCGGACTCAATCAGTGTCTCCGAAAACTGCGACAGATTGATCGCCACAAAGGCGCGTGTGAAACTCTCGGCAAAAGCTCGTTTCCCTGAAAGGAAGGGAATGAACCCTGAACGCCCCAACGCAGCAGCGACCGCGCCCTTGCCTGTGCCGGTCTCGCCAAGCAACAAGGTCGAGAAATCCTCCATCCGATTCCATAGTCCGCGCACATACCAGCGCATATCATGCGTGAAAATATTGTCCCAGAGTCGCTTGCGGAGTTGCTTCATACAGGGGCTTTCCCCCACGAGACTATTTGATATAAAATAAAAGGCCCGTCGCATCTGATAAAAGATGGCGATATACTGCTCAGCCTCTGTGCGCGAAAACCCATGCTGTACCAATTTTTCAAAGAGTCCGACTGCAAAGGGCGCCTCACATACAGCATCCCCTGCCTCACCCTGCCGTCGGATCAACGCATCGAAATCCGGCCGATGCCGATGAAACAAACTAAAGAGTATCCCCGCCGTCACCAGCTCCTGATCCGCCTCTGTCTCAAACGAACCCTGTGCACACACACCTGTCGAAACCGTTAGCCGCTTGAGCCGTTGTTCCAATTCGGTTAAGAGTCCCTGCAACGCTTCATCCCATTCGCCCGTCGCGACCCCCAGAACACGCATGTCGGCCTCGCGCCGGGCATCAGTGAAGGGATTGATAAAGGCTGATTGTTGTACCGCCTCAAAGAACTGCCGATCCTCAGAGGAGAGCTTTCTCTTGTTTTTCATACATTGAATGTATCATCCTTGTACATAAAATGTCTAATCTGTTTTTTAAGACCCTCGTTAAAAGTCATAACCCTTTCATTTTAAACAATTCTCGAGCGCTTACTTTATGGCACGTTCCTTGCAATATACAAAATGAATCTTAACGTGAAATACAATAGAGAAAGACCATCTTCAGATGAAAAAAACAATCATTAGCTCCTTTATCATCCTCGCTTATGTGAATCTCATCCCTTACGCCTGCAGGCTTTGGCGTGGTCTTGACTGGGTGGCTCAGTATCTTCCAGACAACAAAGACCATCTCATTTCAGGACTGCTCTTTGTCGGCATTTTCGCATCGCTACCGGCGATTCCGTTGGTCGTTACATTCCTGTTCCGCAAGTGGATTCCGGTCACATTTGCGCTTTCGATCATCTGTACTACAACCCTGTTATGCCTCTGGCATCACAACTATGATCTTGCGTCAGATGCCCAAGCTGCCATCGGCCTCATGTTTATCCCGATATTTGCAACTGTACTCACTTCCGTTGGTGCCGGAATCATCGGAACAATCGAATTCCTCGTCCGTAGAAGAAAAAAAGGTGCCCAACAGACACGTGCTGGCGCAGAGACTGCCTAAAATCGTTACTCCCAATTGGGAATTTTTTCAATTGTCTTAAGACAAAAAGAAAGGTACCGTGTCATCCATGACAAAGCAATTCAAATGGCTCAACCTCTCGCAAGCGATCGGCGCCTTGATTGATAACACCTTCAAGATGCTCACGGTGATTTATTTGGTCAATGCCCTTGGCAAGGATTTATCCCAGACGCTCTCGCTCGCCTCAGCGCTTCTGGTCATCCCCTTCATCCTCTTCTCGAATTGGGCCGGTGCGCTGACAGATCGCTACAGCAAACGCAACCTCTTTGTGATCATCAAATGGGGAGAGCTCCTGTTGTTACTGCTGGCATTCCCTGCGCTCCTCTCCGGGCAGGCGTGGTGTATGCTCGCACTCCTCTTCCTGCTGGCCGCCCAAAGCGCTTTCTTCGGAC
>Ga0247841_10009019_pt1 | contig 14099 bp, 19 predicted proteins | sample LaCruzMarch2015__2_FD_192410 | JGI IMG/M metagenome (GOLD analysis project Ga0247841, IMG submission 192410) | Freshwater microbial communities from meromictic Lake La Cruz, Castile-La Mancha, Spain - LaCruzMarch2015_18m | ecosystem: Environmental > Aquatic > Freshwater > Lake | place: Spain...
TCTTCAAAAAAATCAAAATATGAAGTGGTTTAAAAAATACAAAAAACCGTCCGAACCGAGCTGGAAAATATCTACCAAGATAGCCCCTATTCCAGAAGAGATACTTGTTCGTTCTCGAGTCAATAAAATTTCTTTTCTTGATTATCTGCGTGTTTGGAGTCACTTTTTTTGACGATATTTTCGTACCGTGGGATGGATTTTTATATCAGGTATTCTTGTGACTACTTTGGTAGTTATTTTTACGACACCGTTTTTTTCACTCAAATCTGAAAAAATTGAGTTAGTCTTGGAGCCAGAGCCTGTTTTTGATCGTACTGCTATTATGACGCTTTTGCGGGAGTTTTCAGGTAAAAATATTTTTCGTCTCACCACGACAGAGATTTTTACCTCTCTTCAAGAAAATGTTCGGCATATTCAGTCCGTAGAAAAAACACTTCTTCTTCCTGACGGTATTCGGGTTAAGGTAGTTTCCTCGGGTCCTATTTATCGCGCCTTTATTGGTGATGAGATTTTTCTTTTGACAAAAAATGGCCAGTTGATTGCTGATATTCCTGAAATAGAGACGTCATCTCTTCGGATTCATAACTTGATTCCAGATTCTACTGGGACTCAAAATACGACACTTCCAACCACTGATACACTTATTATCCAAGAGATTGAAAGGCTCTGGTATCAGGAGCTCCCTCTATTTCCTATTGAGGCCATTGATTATTATGATCAAGAAAAAGAACTCCACATTACGAGCAAGGGAACACGGTTTATCTTTACCCTCTTTGGCTGATCGGAACAATTACGTCTTCTGAAACAAATTAAACAGATTGATATCACGAAACAGCTGCAAAATATTGCTTCCTTGATTAACCAGGGGAAAGTCTTACCCCAGCGATATCTTTATATTGATGTCCGTGTTCCGAAAAAACTCTATGTCTGTCCTCGTGATAGTGTGGACTGCAAAAATAACTTGCTACGTGTTTACGATGTGTAGTGCGTGTTAGCACGTACCCAGGCAAATATTGTTTCCAGGCTGGTTGATTTTAAGGTGATTTTTGTGACATCCCATACCTTTTTTGGTATCGCATTTTTTTCATAGGCAGACCCGATGAATACATCTCAAAAAATTCGTGATTTCAGAAAAGTGTATTTCTTTTGTATGATCGTGTTTTCTTTTGCTCTCTTGAGAAATTCTTTGTTATGGAATATATACATCGTGAAACTTTCTGCAAAATCTTCATACTGATTGGTAGAAGCGTAACCAGATATAAACGAAGATCCAGAGAGTCATGCCTTCATAATATTTGGCTTAACCCAACTAATAGCATAAAACTCCTCCGATGGATCAGATTTTTGTAATTTTTTCTTGAGAGTATAGATATCGATCATATGTCCTATTTCATGGACGAGTACCTTTGATACTTCCGTAAGGCTCATAATATTGCTGGAGAGAGTGATGCTCTCATTCGCCATCTGTCATCGCGGTTCTACACGAGCAGTATCGATTATGATAGGGAATTTCCAGAGCGCATCATGAAAATATGTACCAGTCACGACGGTCCAGAGAGTTTCCTTGTATCATTTTGGTGCGGAAGATTCTTCTGGTGTGACTGATATCTCTACTGGTGAAGTATTTTTTGTATCCCCTGCGTTTTCCTTTACTGGAACAATTACCGTTTTTTGATAGGTGTTTTCTATGGTTTGTATTTTCTCTTCTACTTTTTGAGCCTTTTCTGGAGGCATTTCTTTGATGGCATTTTCTATTATTTGTTTATTTTCCACTAGATAAAATATTATATCTTCTGAATTTTCTTTTTCAGATGTTTTTGGGGCAGCATTTTGTGTATTAATATCTGTTGTAAATGTTTTTTTTGGTGCAAGATTTTCATAGGTTTGTTCACTAGCGTTATAGAGCCGCATTGTTCCAAGGGTTGCTTGCACTACCCCCAACAGAATAAGAGCTCCTGAAAAACAGAGAACAAACGGAACAAAAAATGATTTTTTATTGAAAGAGACCATAAAGTGAGTTTATAAGTGCATTTATGATGATAGTAGCTGAGAGCATGGCGAGAAATCCTAGTAGTACGGATATAAGTTTTGATTTTGTCGCTTCTTTTGCCTCTGCATTGGCAGGTATTATCATGAGGAGCCCTATCCATATGATAATTCCTACAGCAATGAAAAAAGCAATAAGTTGTAACCTTTCCACGATCATTTGAACCAGTTCCATAAAATCTGATCCAGGCTTTGTGACATCAAGATTTGGTCAGGACCCATCCTGGATGCCACCTGTTGGGAAACACTTATCAAAGTCTGACTTTGGGTTGTTATTGTACTCGCATGCAGCAAAGACGGTGAGTGTGCTCATGGTGAGTATTCAGAGGATGCAAAATATTTTTTTCATATTAATGGATATTGAGATTCGTTAGAAAAGATATAATAAACCATGCGAATGGTATAATAGCGAGTCATATCAGGATATATCAGAGTGATTTCATAGCAGTAGAGACCTCTTCCATATTTCCTGGTGCCCAGAGTAATTTTGCTCCTACCCAGACGATATAAACGACGGCTATAACACCTACCAACGTAAATATCCAATCTTGAATTTCCTGTGCTACCGAGACATAATTAATAGTTCCTGAGCCAGGGGATGCCTTTGGTATTATTTTCTTTACAATCTGTGTGAGTTCTGCCTTCGAGATAGCAGAAGCTTCATTATAAAATAGTCCACTTGAGAGCAATGTTACCATGAGATACCCTATGATGCTGACTATTTTTTTCATAGATTAGATATTAAATGAGTTTGGTATCGCATCTACGAGACTGATCATGCCCCATGCAGAGAAGGCTATAAGCACACCCACGAGAATAGAAATCATATATTTTTTTGCTGCTCCTGTTTTTTCTTCATCTCCACGAGACATGATATACATAATCCCGACTATACAGATACCAATGACGGCAACTATGGCTGCGATATCTTGCATCATGCTCAGTACAAAGATTATCATTTGTTTTAGCGCTGTTATATCATATCACGATGTGTTACCTGCTCCGGGCAAACCAGTACCATTTATAGGCGCAGGAGCCGCAAAAGTTGTCTGAAAAATCCAAAAGAGTATTATATATTGAGTATACTTCATAAAAAAGTGATAATAACATAGGCTAAGAGCCCCAGTGTGATACCAATGATGGCATCTTTCATAATTCCTTTTCCTTTTTCGGTCTGACTGGTATTGGCACCTCAAATAATCATATGAAATCATCCCCATATGACCATCAGTACTGCTCATACTGCCATAAGTGTGGTCAGTAATGGTATAAGTTCGACAATCAAGGTTCCGATATTTTTTATTCATTTATCGCTTGATTTTTCTGCTTTATCACTCATCCATGGAAAAAAATCATTAACCGAAAAAGTAAAACCAGAACTTGCTATATCACCACCATTTCCTATTCCATAGGAATATGTTGGTAAAGTAGCCAGTAAGAGGATGATAGATGCCCAGAGTATCAAAAGAATCTTTTTCATAGCTCTAGTATGCCCTATTTTTGTGTCAATTGCAAAAAAAATTGCAAAAAATTGTTTTTTTTTATACTCTTATCATCCTTAAAATAAATTTTATGATGTATTTTTCACTTATCACTGGTGTTATTCTGGTTGTTCTGATTATTTTGCAGGTGCGTGATGGGGGGCTCAATGTGGCACTCACAAGCACTTTGCAAGCACCTATAGAGCGTCGTGGTACTGCGAAGACGCTCCATATTTTGACGATTACTTTTGCTGTCATTTTTGTTGGAAGTTGCCTGGTCAATTTTCTCAATTAATTACTTTTTATGAGTCTTTATTCTGAAATCAAAAAATACCTCCTTTATTTGGTAGGGTTTTTTTGTCTCCTTTTAGGAGCTCATGTGGTAGTCCTGTATCTCTATGAAGGTGCTACGGTCTATCCCCTTCCTGGTGGAACGGTGAATATCGGTGTTATCTGAGACGTGCCTGCGATGGACATACTCTCGATCGATACAAAGCCTGAAAATGATACCAATGATATGATATTTCGATTTTTGTATCGAGGAATGCTCAAATATTCCCTCGATGACAAAAGGATTGCTTGAGACCTCGCAAATTGTAATATAGATACTTTCCCAAATATACGTTGTACTCTCAATCAAGATGCTCTCTGGAATGATGGACGTGCTATAGACGTAGAAGATGTTTTGGCAACGTACGCTTTCCTGAAAGAGAATTCTCGTAATGAATCTACCAAGTCACGACTTTCTGTGGTGGATGTGAGTGAGGATAGGGGGGATATCATCTTTCGTTTCCATACGAATGATACTACTACGTTGGATGTCCTCTTCCTCCCAATTCTTCGGAAAAAAGATATGGGAACATTGACCGGAAATAATGATTTCTCTGCCCTATCATTTAACGGTCCCTATGTATTTTCTGAAAAAGATATCAAAACAGGAGCAATAGTTCTCAAAAAAAATCCTGCGTATCGTTCCATTAAAGATAGGTATTTCCTCGATCAAGTCCGATTTGGGTTTGGTCAAACTAAGAAAGAAGTAAAAAAATCCATCGATCCCGATATATGGTTGGGTGATGTCGAAGAACCTGATTCTGAGTTTTTGAAACAGGCGTATTCCCGTCCTGTCCTCTACGGTATCTACCTCAATTCTGATCGTATACAAAAACCTCTTAGAAATGCACTTTTCTATGATGTTTTCAATACTATTGAGTTTGATAAAAGTAATTTCATTCCAAAAGAAAATATTTTTCTAGGAGATATACAAAATTCTCCAAGAACAAGTGGGAATCCTCTGTTTTTCCAAACAGCATTTTCACTCGGGTACTCCTTTGGCGGTACCGCTCCAGCGCCAACTGTAGTTCCACCAGCTGTTCCCGAATATACTTCTCTGAAATATGTGAATCAACCAGGGAATATGTCTCCTCTCTTCTTTTCAAAAGAGCTTTTAGAGATACAAGGAACGCCACCAACAGGTACGACAAAAGTCGTTGTGAATGATTATGCTTTGCAAGGGTTCCGTGCTGGGAGTAAGCTCTTTTCCTATAAAGCTCATAAAGACTATAAAAATCTCGTAGATGGAGAAAATATTTATAAGATTCAATTTTTTGCGGGCTCAAAGCTTCTTAAAGAAGAAAAAGTCACGGTATTTTATAATACTAATGCTGCCGCTCTTGATGTCCTAAAGGCTGAGTGGACAAAAAAGAATACTCCTGTCGTAGAAGTAAAGCCGGTCAATCTTCCTGTCGATACAGATCCAAAAAAGTTATATGATAAAAATCAAAAGCTCTTGGAGTACACTATCCTCGTTCAGTCAGAGGTGCCGGTTTTTCGAGAAATCGCTGAGAAAATACAAACAAAACTGGAGAATTTATCGGTCGGTGTACAGGTCAAATATTTGCCACTCTCTGATATCACAAGGATGGCTGCAGAATCAAACTCTGCTTATGATATTGTACTCGCAGGAGTTAATCTAGGAGTTTTTCACTACAATATTTTACCATTTTTCCATTCCGGCCAGATAAAAAATGGATTTAATATTTCTCGTATTAGGAGTATTACACTGGATTCTCTGACAGAAAAACTCATCGAACGGCTCTACTATAATGCTCCTGATAAACTCAGAACTCTCGAAACAGACATCCAAAAAATTCTCGAGTCAGAATCTCTTGTTTTTCCTCTCGGTACGCCTGAGGAATCATGGTATATCAAAAGTTACGTTCTCGGAGTAAGTCCTCCATCATTTTTTTCTGGTAAGGAGATGATGTCGGATATTATTGCGAAGAGTTATTTCAAAGAAGGTTACAGACGTTCTTCTGAGCCTAAAACAGTATCATGATTCTTCTTGTGGTTAAAAAATGCACTCTTCTCTCGCACATAATCATCTCCCAAATGCCTGGAAGCTGACCACGCACGCGGGGAAAATACGCCGATTTAATTTTTTCGGGTCTTTTCTTGATACGCTGATTCTTTCCGAAGTACTTATCTATCAGATTGGATATGTATGGCTCGATGTGATGCATCGAAAATCAGCTTTTTTTACCTGGTTACGAGAGTTTGCTGGTACTGCGCTCTGAGGGAGTCATAGTCTGACATGGCTCGGTGGTTTGATAGCGATAGGTCTTCTCTATTTTTTCGTGAACTTTCTGATTAAAAATATTTTTAATGCCTGACTCATTTATCTTATTAAGGCCTACACTGATCAAGATGAAAAGAGTTATAAAACCATGAAAGCATTTACTTTTGGATGGAGAAAATCTGTCAAACTCGCTGAATACCATTCACTTCTTTTCTGGTCAAAGCCGGTATATATCTTTTATATTTTCTTTTGGGGATATCGTTTCCTTGACGGGCAGTGGAATATTATTATTGGTATCGCAATAGCATTTATGATTCTCTTAGCTGTGACGCGCCTCCTCTTTGAATATGCGAGATATTATATCATCGTCAATGACTCTGGGGTATTTGAAGCTTTAGGACTGTCTGTGATGATGACGATGGAGAATCTCGGCGTGACGCTTCGGCTCTTTTTCTCCTTGATTCTAGTATATTCAAGGGAATTTGTACTCTTGATAGCGATATTTTTCTTGCCATTTTTGATGAGCTGGCTCGTAGCACTTCAGCTCGGTCCGATATTTTTACAAGGTGTTTTTCTGATTCTGGGACTAGTATATTTACTTTTTTTGATTATAGTCTCAGCGATGAACTCCGTTATCGAGATTTTTGTTGAATCTCTCTGGTTTTCTGTCTTTCGCGAAAATAGTGCTTCTCATGCGCCAGTTGCTCATGAGAGCCAGCATTCTGCTCATCATTAATTTTTTCTTATGACCCCTCTTGCTCTCGTAACCGATCTTGCTCAATGATTTTTTACCAATCTAGGTCTCGATTTTTCTGACCTGGAAGTCACTGTACAGGACGAAGAACAGCATATTTATGCTGTCAAGATTCATTCTGAAGATTCTGCTCTTTTGATAGGACTTCATGGCCGCACTCTTGAAGAGATGCAATCTATTCTGATACAAATGTGCGAAAAGGAACTCAGTTCATTTTGTCTTATCCATCTGGAGGTTAATGATTATCTTGCGGAAAAACAAAAAAAACTCTTTGCTGTCGTGGACAGAAAGGTCGACCTTGCTCGAAAAAACGGTATCGATCAGGTCATTTATGAACTCACAGGATATGAGAGAAAACAAGTGCATGCCTATATCGGTGATACCCATCCGGATATTGAGACAAAGAGTATTGATGGGGATAAAGGACGTGAGCTACATGTACGTCTCAAAGAAGGTATTGCACCAACGTGAGCAGATACACCTCCACCTATTACTCCCAAGCCGAGTAAAAGTGCTGATATTGTAGCGGATCTTGCGGCACTTGATTTGGATGGGGCAAATATCTAGTATATCACAGTTCAATGAGTGCCTAATATGAAATTATGGAAGATAAAACTTTTCAAGAAAAACGTATTAAGAATGTATGGAAAACATGAAATGTAATAGTCGTGAGCGTGGTTATTCTTTTTGCATTTTTATGGGGGTATGGAATGTATTCTAGAATACAGAATACTTCTCAAAATAATTCTATCAATATTTCTTCTCATATGAATACACTTACAGCGGAGAAAATTTCTCGTCTGCATAGTACCATAAATGACCCAAATGGTGATTATTTCACTGGTACAGTGGATGAACAAAAGGCAATAGTTAGAGAGTTTGTGGTGGATAATTCAAATTCAGACTCGGCTTATCTCTATATAGCTGCAAATACCGCCTTTAAAATAGGAGACCTGAAGGATGCTGCTTTTTTGTTTTATGCTGCTCAACTCAGGAAACATTTTGATTATAGACGATTTAATCTTGGTGTCGCAAATGGAAATAATATACAGACATACCTCGGTTTTTTGAATGAAACTACTGGCGCCTCTATTAATCCAGCGATAATGCGCAGTCCTACTGATTTTTCTGGCGCTATCGATATGATCGAAAAGTGGCAAGTTATTCCGTCAGACACAGCCCTTTATCCGAAGGAAGAATATTATACTGCCAATCCAGTCTCGAAAGACCAATATCAAATCATTGCGGATGAAACAAAAAAAGATTTTATGGAGGGATTTGGTAATAAATATAAAAATATTTTGAACGATCCCAAAAAGTTTGAAGCAATTATTTTTATGCAAGATTATAATTTTGGTAAAATTCCCCAGAATCCTGAGAACGATGCAAGATATCAAGAATATACAATACTTATTAACCAAGTATAAGAAGGTTAGAGTATAAACTTTTATCCCATCGTATCATGTCTGAATCTGAATCCAAAATCCGTCAAGCTTTTGATATTCCTGAATCCGATATTCCCCCGTATCTTCGTATCCGTCATCTCGGGGCTTTTTGGCCACACTGGAATCTCCATAAACGTATATGTGATAAAACAGGAAAGGATATTATTTCGGTCTTTCGTCCCGATTGCCCCTATCCTGTTTGGCACAAAGATGAATGGTATAAGTCAGCACTTCCTTCTTCTGTAAAGATAGACTTTAATCAGTCCTTTTTTTCTCAAGCAGAATCACTTTTTAAACAGTGCCCTATTCCTCATAACTCGGGGATTAATAATGAGAATTGTGAGTATACCGATGACTGGTGGAATAGTAGAAATTGCCATCTCTCTCATAGCGGTGTCCGTTGTGAGGGAAGTCGTTACTCGTACCGTATCCTAGAGTGCCGTGATAATCTCTATAGTGTTTTTTCATTTGAATGTGAAAAATGTGCTGATGTGATAAATTCTGAAAAGAGTTACCAGTGTGTTTATGGGCTGTATCTCAAAAATTGTCGTAATTCTTCTTTTTGTTATGATTGTCGTAATTGTACGGATTGTCTCTTTTGTTTTAACCTCAGAAATAAGCAATATTGCATAGGCAACAAGCAGCTGACACAGGAGGAATATGAACGCCAGAAGAAACAATTTCCCTATAACACTCAAGGGTGATATGAGCATTGCAAAGACCTCTTTCGCAAGATGATACGAGAGATAGCATGGCACCGATCATGTTATCTGGATTTTTCTGAAAATTCTTTTGGAAATTATGCTTTGAGAACTAAAAATGCGCTCGATGTGTTTTTCTGAAGTGATGTAGAGGATGCGGACAACGTGACTCGTTTGTGATGGGCAAAAACAGCCATTGATAGCATTAACCTCCAAGATGCCGAAAGGGTATTTTTTTCTTCGGGCGTTCAAATCAAATCCTATGACGTGCAGTATTCCTTTATGCTTGATAATGCTCGATTCGCTCTCTATAGTGGATACAGTTCAAAATGTGATAATATCTTTGGCTGTTGTGGTCTCTTGAACGGTAAAAATGCGATTTTCAATACCCCGTATTCACAACAAGAATACATAATATTAAAACAGAAATTAATCGATCATATGAAATCGACGGGTGAATGGTGACAGTTTTTTCCTGGTTCTTTTGCTCCAAATCCCTATGATGAGAGTTGGAGTAGTTTTTACTTTCCGCTTACTGAACGTGAGCAATCAGGAGCATGATTCCTTTTTCTTCCTCCTACTGAAAAACATAATTCTTCCTATCAAAGCATTCAAGATCTTCCCAATACTGCTACTGAAGCTACTGAAGAGGTGACGAGACAGACCTATTGGGATGAAGTGGCACAGAAACCATTTCAGATCCTTGCACAAGATATTAATTTTTGTCGAGATATGGGCATACCACCTCCATCGACGTATTATATGCGACGAATTCAAGAGAATTTCCGATGGATGCCGTATAATGGAACTCTTCGTACTACTACCTGTGCAAAATCTGGCAAAGAGATTCAGACTTCTTGGCCCGCTGAATATGATGGGAGGATATTGTCGGAGGAGGAATATCTGAAAATTGTTTCTTAATTTTTACTTATGCCCTATGGCACTTGCCAGATTTCAGGAGAGCAATTTTTGGTTTCAGATCATGAGATGAAACTACGTGAACAATTTTGATTTTCAGATCTTCCCACGATAAAACCGAAATATCGCCTGAGACAGTTGGGGGCGTTTTATCCGAATTGGGCTTTTTATAAAAGAAAATGTGATAAATCTCAGAAAGATATTATCTCTATATTTTCTCCTGATTGCCCTTACCCTGTTTGGAATCGTGATGAATGGTTCAGGTCTGCACATCCTCCATATGTTGATATTGATTTCAATCAGTCCCTTTTCTCGCAAGCACAGAAACTTTTTTATCAATGTCCTATTCCGCATATTTTTCAATTTCAATGTGAAAACTGTGCATATGCAGATGATTGGTATGAATCACGAGATTGTTATCTGTGCCACTGAGGAACATGAGCTGAAGGAGTTCGATATTGTGCTCGTATGAATAATGGATGCAAAGATAGTATATATTGCACCTCATGTGTGAGTAGTCAGTGGTGTTATGATTGTACAAATTGTGAAAATGTATACTACTGCGTGCATTGTCTAGATGTTCGCAGTTCTCGTAACTGTGCGATGTCTTTTGATTGTCGTAACTGCCAAGATTGTTTATTCTGTTTTAATCTTCGAGGAAAACAGTATTGTCTTGGAAATAGACAATTAACCAAGGAACAATATGAATGAGAAAGGGCTAAATGGAAACTAGAAACTCGAACATGATACAAAAAAGCACAAACATATTTTGAAAAAATGATGCATGAAATTGCTTGGCTCCGCTCCACTTATGTGGAAGATTCTGAAGCTACAACATGAAACTATGTACAACATATGAAAGATTGTGAAATGTGTTTTATGGAATTAGATCATGAAAATTGTTGCCATGGTCTCTGGTCCGGATGAAGCGTTAAACATATTTGTGAAGGGCTCGGTACCTATGGCTGTCACGGAGGGTATAAAGTTACAATGCCAATCAAATGCTTTGAAATTCGTTTTTCATTTATGTGTTTTGAGTGTAGATTCAGTGACTATTTGGCATATTGTGTTGGATGTGAGAATTGTTTTGGTTGTTGTTGACTCTATAGAAAAAATTACTGTATTTTTAATAAACCATATTCGATACAAGAATTTCAACAATTACAAAAAAATCTCATAGATCATATGAAATCAACTGGTGAATGGGGACAATTTTTCCCTGGGTCTTTTGCGCCAAATGCATATGAAGACTCTTTGAGTGCTGCATTCTGGCCTCTTACACCAGATATGCAAAATATTTTATGATTTAGAATGTCGCAGAAATCTCATATAAAACTTGATTCATATTGGTTGGCTGATACCATTTCGGAATCACCATTTGAGGCTGACGAATGAACCACAAAACAGAATTATTGGGATAAAATTGCGCAGAAACCATTTCAAATCCTCGCGCAAGATATTAATTTTTGTAGGAATCTCTCTGTTCCACTTCCAGACACCCACTATATTAGACGAATTTTTCATAATCTTTCGTGGATGCCATTTGATGGTGAACTTCGTACGACGACCTGTGCAAAATCTGGCAAAGAGATTCAGACTTCTTGGCCCGCTGAATATGATGGGAGGATAGTATCAGAGGAGGAATATCTGAAAATAGTTTGATAATCCTTATTGTTGCCAAGATGTTTCAAAAATTTCTTGCATCATGGTAGCGATATTTGGATGGGATATTTTCATCGCGAGCACATCCGGTTTATCGTCAAAAAGATAGACGTTTCATTGTGAAACAACAAGTGTTGAGGTGAAATTTTTTGCGCTTTGAATAAGTCGTGTCTGTCTCGGAAAGTCGTGATCATGTTTTTGAAATTCTTGAGAGGTCGGATTGTCCACCATAATAAGTCTTGGTCGTGTACCGAGTTTAACCCGTTCTTTGGTCCAGAGCATATCTTCTTTTTTTGGAATAATACGCTCAAATGATTCAAAGTTGGACCATGCGCAAAACTCTCGTCCAGATTGGGTCAGGATTTCATGATAGAGCTTTTGAAAACCCTCGGCATCTCGATGGACTTCGATTGCGATGGTTTGATGATGTTTGCGTGCCTGAATACTTCTGACGACGTCTTCGGCGATTTTTAGCTTTGCTTGATGCTGTAGGATGAGTTTTTCTGGTGCATCGATATAAAAATATTGTGTTTTGTGTTTTCGATATGATCCGAGAAGATTTTTCTTTTCAAGGCCATAGATGACTTCATAGATTGAAGCACGTTTGATATTCGTACGTCGGGCGAGAGTGGCTGCTGTGAGTGCCTCGGAGAGAGTAAGCTGTTCATAGACTTGCGCTTCTTTTTCTGAGAGTCCGAGTTGAATAAGTGATGTGATCATAGTGTTGGAGATTATCAACACCACTATTTTATTCTATTTACAAACAAAAATCAAACTATTTCTATTGAGTATTTGGAATATTCTTACAAATATATTACTATTTCCATTATTTAATTTCTGTTTTATGTCTTCTGAGCTTCGAATTCGTTCTCTCTTTGCTATGCCAACTTTGGACATACCACCATTAAAACGTATCCAATGCCTCGGTGCATTTTTTCCTCAATGGAATCTCTATAAACGTCTATGTGATAAAACCGGCAAGGATATTATTTCCGTCTTTCGACCTGATTGCCCCTATCCAGTTTGGCATAAGGATGAATGGTTCAAAAATGCCAATCCACCCAAAGCTGTTTTTGATTCTAATCAGCTGTTTTTCCCACAAGCTGAAACACTTTTCAAGCAATGTCCTATACCACACAACTCTGGAGCAACTAATGAGAATTGTGAATATACAGATGATTGGTGGCAAAGCAAAAATTGTTATCTGAGTCATACAGGACTATGATGTAAAGATAGTCGATACCTCTATCGGACGATTAGGTGTAATAATAGTTGCTATGCTGTATTCTCTACTGAGTGTGAGCAGAGTATCGATGTGATACATTGTGAAAAATGCTATGCCATCGTATATTGAATTTATCTCAAAGACTGCCAACACTGCTCTTTTTGTTACGATTGTCGTAATTGTTCGGATTGTCTTTTCTCATGTAATTTGAGAAATAAACGTTATTGCATAGCTAATAAGCAACTTTCTCGAGAACAATATGAATATCAAAAATTACAGTTTGATTTTTCGACACCTGCTGGGTATCAAAGGAACAAATACCACTTTAAGAAAATGATGCAAGAAATAGCATGGCATCGTTCTCAATATCAAGATCTTTGTGAAAACTCAAAGTGAAATTATCTTTGATCTACACATAATTTAGAATGTGCATTTTTTTGTAATCCAGCCGTGGAAGACGGATATAATATTGTTCGATGAGGATGGTCGAAAACACTTTTGGATGTGGTGAACTTTCAAGATGTAGAGAGAATATATCTCAGCTCAGGAATCCAAATCAAAAGTTACGATATCCGATGTTCTTTTCAGCTCACAGAAGCTCATTTTATCGATTATTCGGCATACTCAGCTCAAATTGAAAATTGTTTTGGTTGTTGTGGGTTGGTACGTGCAAAGAATTGTATTTTTAATAAAGCATACTCGACACAAGAATATTCTACACTGAAAGATCGTATCATCGATCATATGAAATCGACGGGCGAGTGGTGACAGTTTTTCCCAGGATCTTTTGCGCCTAATCCATATAACGAGAGCTGGAGTAGTTTCTATTTTCCATTGACTGAAAGTCAGCAATCTGAAGCATGATTCTTTTTCCTTTACCCAACTGAAAAACATAATATTTCTTATCTCAGTATTGAGCATCTTCCACAATCAGCAGCTGAAGCTACAGAAGAGGTCACGAGACAAACCTATTGGGATGAGGTGGCACAGCGACCATTCCAAATATTAGCTCAAGATATCAATTTCTGTCGAGATCTCGGTGTCCCACTCTCGTCCACATATTATATGCGACGCATCCAAGAAAATTTCCGATGGATGCCTTACGACGGGGCCCTTCGTACGACGACATGTGCGAAATCTGGCAAGGAGATACAGACTTCTTGGCCAAGCGAGTATGATGGCAGAATATTGTCCGAGGAGGAATATCTAAAAATGGTAGGGTAGACTTTCCTTTTTTAAAATATTATTATACTGGCGGGTATATTTCTTGTTTTTTTGTATGAAAAAAGTTC
>Ga0247841_10009022_pt1 | contig 14094 bp, 17 predicted proteins | sample LaCruzMarch2015__2_FD_192410 | JGI IMG/M metagenome (GOLD analysis project Ga0247841, IMG submission 192410) | Freshwater microbial communities from meromictic Lake La Cruz, Castile-La Mancha, Spain - LaCruzMarch2015_18m | ecosystem: Environmental > Aquatic > Freshwater > Lake | place: Spain...
TACCATCCCAAAATAACCCTCTTGTGCCTGAATCGAACGCAAACACTCCCCAACATAAGACGCCCTCGTATTGTAAGAAGAAATCAAAATAGAAACCCATTCGTCAGGTCGTCGCAGTTCAGGCGGCAAAACAGAGTCGTTCATTCTCTCATACGAGTTGTGAGCCGTCCCCCATTCTTGATGCGCATATACTTTTTTATGACCCCAATAAACGGGTCCCGTGAAATGCACGGGCAAAAACGTATGACTGCCGAAGACGAAACAATCACTATAGTGTCCAGTGTTCAACATGCGAGTCAGTAAAGCGGGTCCCACCGAATACCACGCCTTGTATTGCCGTATCATGCGATGTGCTTCCTCACATTGAATCCACTGTATGATGTCTTTTAGCAAGGGATGCTGTGGAACGAATCCCATCGTGCCAGTCGATACGAGACCTTGACGAACATTTTCATTTTCAAAAGAGAAAAAAGCGGATTTCGAGAGAAACAATGCAGAGTCCAAGGGTTCGCAACAAATGCTGTCAGCATCGACAAACACGCCGCCATAGCGGTGCAAAATTTCCCATCGGTAAATGTCGGCTTTTCCGTTGATTTCTTGCATCGCCTCGATTTCTCTCAAACACTCCCACTGTTGAGAGGCGAGGGCGGCTTCGTCCCATACGACATACCAAAAATGGGGGTTCAGTGTCTTCCACGTCTCCATTAATTTGGCGGGACGTGGTTTCGTTCCAATCCAGAGTTGGTGCAGGATGTTTGGTATTATCGTGGTTTCATCATGACCATGCGTCTCGGTTTGCATTTGAAGACCTTTCTATCATGTTTTTATTTTGTTTTGTTGATTTGCATTGATATAAAAAAACAAATCAAGTATTCACACCCCCTTTCTCTCAATTGAGCCAACTGATGGCTTCTCTTGCGTCATCAGAAACATAAGAGAGATTGATTAAAATGTAAATCACGCCCAATTTTCTGGATTCGTCATCTTTCCCCGTGAATGTTAAATTTTCCATTACCATCAGACAGGCTTCTTTGATGTTTTCGGTGGTTTGAAAAGATGCGTTTTCGCTGTTGATAAAAATGTTGTAAAAAGGGTCTCCCGTCAAATAACACACTTCATTCTTGACACTGCGTTGAATGGGACCCGTCCCACCGTTTCCTGTTTGAAACCAAAATTCATTCATTTTTCTAAAAAGACGAAAATACTGGTTGCGTGAAAGATGGTCAAACCATTCTCGTTGTGTATAGTTTCCCAAAAAATTAATTTCGTAAAACAGGTCTTCAATGCGAGTATCCATGTTTTTTTGTCTTTTTTCAATCAACAAATTCATAATGCTTTTTTGCTGGGCATTCAAGAATTCGACACGGGGATACATGACATTTCCCATGAACCGCAGAACGGGTTCATTAAGCGAAGCGCTAAGTGGAGCAGTAAGCGAAGCATAAGCAACACAATCTATAGTGTCATTTAAAACGGGTTCGTCATTGATATTCACAATATCGGGGTCGGTCAAATGAATAAGAGAAAGCAGACGTTTAATGTTGTGTTGAACAGAGAGCTCGACTTCTTCTCTCGTATAAGGGTTCAAACATTTCTTTCTGTTTCCGTGCATGGGTATGATGTGTTGAAACGAAAATATGTTGAAACCATAATAGAATCCTTTGGAATCAGGAAACGAGAAGAATTGATTGTCGGGTATATTGCACAGGGGTTCCAATGTATAGAAATCGGTTTCATTGACACACAGTTTTTTATTGGCAACACAGTTTCCGCGATATTGAACGCACCTTTTTTTGAAAAAGGATGTAATGTGTTTCACAATAAACAGATAAATTTTCTCTCGTGAATAATTAATTCTATCGTCAAACAGAAGAAGGTCGATGTATTGTCTTTTGTTCATTTTTGACAAACCCTTGACATAAATATTGCGGTCTTTGATTTCACGAATTAACTGAGGTATAATTAATTTTTTATACACATTGTTGTTGTCAATTATTTTTGTTTCAATCATTTTCGAAAAACTGTTTGTCATATTTATACAAAACACTATATATTTAAATGGGTATTCTTTTTTTTATTCAATTTTTTGGGTGGTGGTCGAGAGAAACGTTCCAAAGGCGAAACCCCCATTAGAACCATTTTATTTCTTCGGTGATTTAGAACCCGGGTTCGTCGGTGAAAATAACGGGTGCGGAATTATGGTTGATTTGAATGGCATTGTTTGTAACGGTGTTTAAAAAATCGGTAATATGACTGTTCCATTGAATAAATACAAACGAACACACGAGGGAAGCCAAAAACACTTTCACCGCATCACGCACGAAAAACTTCAGGGGTTGTGTATCCTCGTCCAAAAAACGTATTTCAATGAATTTAAAAATGGAAAACAAAATAGTAATGAATCCAGCAATGATAAATTCCTTTTCCATATAGTATAAATAAACACTATAGATTCGTTTTAACAAACGCACTACAAATCGATGACATCCAAAAGCGGAACATCATCTGTCAATGTTTTTTCTAAATCGAATATATCCAAGGACATCGGTTCCATGATTTTGATTTTTTCTGCTTCCTCTTCGTTGTCGTTTTGGCTGTTTTCTAATTTTTGTTGCATCAGTCGAGAGATACTGATTTCCTCCAACCTATCCAAATCCTTGGGTGCATGAATGACCGATTCGTTTTTATCCACATCTATCGTGGAATCATAATCATTGAACGTCAAGCGGGTAATGACGGGTTCGTCGTTCAAATCTTTGACCGAAGGAAAAACAGCAGGTGGTTCTTCTTCCTTTACGCCAACCGCATTAGCAGCAACCGAGTCTTTCGCTTCAACTGAGGTCGCAGCACCACCACCACCACCAGTGGTCGCACCACTTGTAGAAGACTCTTCTTTCAACGGCTCTATAATGACCTCTTGTTCTTCTTCAACGCTTTCGTCCAAATACGCACGAATGATGTCTTCGGTAGGAATGCTCTCTCGAATGGAAATCAAAATGCATTCTTGCACGAGAAGTTCCAACTCACGGTGGTTGCGTTGAGAGACCAAAGGCGTAACGTTCTTTTCAAACAAATAAACATTGGAATACACCTTTCGTGCGACATGAATATAGACCTTGTGAATAAATGCATTCACATTGGGAATGGAAATATCAATTTTCTTTTGTTTGTTTCCCACACGAATGGAAGTTAAAATTTTCAATTGAATGATATGAACACATGTAATGAGTTCTTCTAAATGGTTGCAACCGCTTCTCTCAACGATGCGTTTTCGTTCTTCATCGATGATGGTTCCGTTCCATTTGGGGATGCTCGAAATGAGATTTTGGAATGTCATGAGATATTTGTTGATTTCACCATTATCAACGCACATTTTCCACGATTCATTGAAAATGGATTGAATTCCTTCTATAACGTGTCCAGTCAAAATAGAAACCAAACGAGAACACCACTCGTTTCGTGCTTCATGCAAATTCGTAATAACAAAATCGTCCATTAAATAATATTGTTATTTTTAAGATTCTCATTTAACGCAATCGACGACACTATACCCCCAATCGCAACAGCCTTTCGTCATTGCCGTTGCAGAAAAAGTCAAACACGGAAAACAACAAAACCTTTTCGCATCGAAATTCGGGTTTGATTTTATAGAAATACATCATAGTGTTGGTTTTCCGTTGGATGTCCAAACAGGCACGGTCGATGTATTCAATCAAATCCAAACAAGACATCCCTTTTTCATAAAACAAATTGGAGAGCACACACAAATCCACCGACGAATACAAAGACCCTATAATGAAATGCTCCCTGATCCATTCTTGTTTGTTTTCTTTTTCTTCGTGAAAATTGACGGCGTTTTCGATGTTCAACTGGTGAAAATTAACGGCATTTTCTGGGACATAAATTTCACAAAAACGGGACACAATAGGGTTCAGCAATTTGTTTTTATTTTCGACTATTATGAAAAACCGTGTATTATAACTGAACAATTCGATGCATCGTCGCAAGGCGGATTGGGCATCGATGGTCAAATAATCGGCGTTCAAGAGAACAATGATTTTGAATTGTATTCCTAAAGCCAAGTTGGTTTTAGCGAAGAATTTCAATTCGTCCCGAATAAATTTGATGCCTTTTCCTTGGGAGCAATTGACATACAAGACATTTTCTTTGATGACTGATTTGTTGTTTTTATAAATCAATTGAATAAAGTCATGGACAATGGTTTTTTTGCCTGTCCCCGAATTGCCGTGAAAAATAATGTGGGGGATTTCTTTTTTGTCATAGAAATATTGGAGTTTTTCTTGGATGTTTTTATTGAACGACATAATAGTGTTGTTGATTTCAACTGTTTATATTTTTTCCGTCTTTTCTCTCAACTTTTTACACGTTTATACGCAAAATAAAGAATATCAATATCAATAAACACATGTATTTTGATATTGGTTCAAACATTGGCAAATGGAGTTTATCAAACATTGAATCCTGCGATAAAATTATTTCTGTGGAAGCATCTCCCATAACATTTGATCGACTGGTCGAACATTGCAAACACGATAGAATCGTTTTACTCAATTATGCGGTCTGCGACAACAACGGCAATGACATTGCTTTTTATCAAGCAGAATGCGATACTTTATCCACAATCAACAAGGGTTGGTTGGCGAATGATACTTCCCGATTTTACAATTACCCCTATAGTGTAATTACTTGCAAAACGATAGGCATCGACCACTTGATTGTCCGTTTTGGATTGCCCGATTTGATTAAAATTGATGTGGAAGGCGGCGAGTATGAATGCATTCGTTCTTTAACACAAAAGGTGAAATTGCTTTGTTTTGAATGGGCGAGTGAAACCAACACGATTACGTTCCAATGTATGGACTATTTGTTTGGGTTGGGTTTTACACAATACTACATTCAAAGAGAAGACAATTATTTATTTCGACCTCCAGAAGATGCGTTTTACAATATTCAAACTGCAAAAACGAAATTATTGCGGACTGTGTCCAAGGTGGATTGGGGAATGATATGGTGTAAATAAAGCCGAATAAAATAAATGCATAAAGTATAAAAACATGCAACTATTGTTTCTCACCATGATTGTTCTTCTTTCTCTCGATTTTTCGTTTTTGTATATAATGCGTTCGGTATTCAACCAGCAAATCATTGCGGTTCAAGGTTCTCCCATCGTTTTCAATGTGTATGGCACAATACTGTCTTATGTTGCCATCGTGTTTGGTCTGTATTATTTTATCATTCGAGAGAAAAAAAGTATCCTTGATGCTTTTTTGCTGGGTTTCGTTATTTATGCCGTTTATGAAACCACCAACCTTGCTCTCCTCAAGAATTGGAGTTATAAAACCGCTGTAATCGATATGGTGTGGGGTGGCACCCTGTTTGCATTAACAACCTATATTGTTTTTTTTATTAAGCAAAGGGACTGGTGGCCAACATATCGTTAAAATTGAATTGACGCACCAGAATGGTTGCTGCCAAAGGCACAGGGGTGTGTGTGGCGACGGCAGGTTGCAGTTTGGTTTGAATGGCTTTCACGTCGACCTTGACAGACTGGACGTCGACCTTGGCCGTTTCCAAGTCGGTTTGCAAGACTGGCACTTGTCCTTGTAAGCTCTGTACATTGGTTTGCAACGAAGGGAGCTGCGATTGAAGGCTCTGCACGTTGAATTGTTGCCCCTGCATTTGACTCTGCAACAAAGCACAGTCGGTTTGCAATTTGGACAAGGCGGTTTGAGAGACGGCGAGTTGGGACAACAAAGACTCTTGTGTTTTCTTGTGCGTTTGAATTTCGGCGACCAAATCGGCAATCAAATCGAACCATTTGATGTCGGTGGGTTCTTTTTTGCCGTCCAACACGGTTAAAGAGGAATCCACTTTGAACACATCTTCCAACAAAAAACCATGATTGACAGCCGAATCGGCGGTTGCGAATTCCTTGGGCTGCAAAGAATACACACGACCACTTTTTTCACCAGACAAATCCACTATATCACTCTTTTCGGCACTGGCATAAGAGTGGTGGAACAATTCACTTGATTCGGCGTTGTAAAACAACGGATGGTATTGTGAAGAAGAAGCACGAACGGGATTGACAAAGAGACCAGCAGTGGACGGATTGAGGGGGTCGTTGGACGCATTCAGTGCAATGCTGTTGGCGGGTTGTGCGGTTTGTCCCGCATTGTGTCCAATGGCAATCGAATGGTGTCCCTGTGAAAGTTGCCCCGCGGAAGAACCGATGGCAACGGCGTATTGTTGTTGGTTGGTTTGACCCGCATTTTGACCGAGAGAAACGGCGTTCAATCCCTGAAAGTTTTGTCCCGCATTGTGTCCAATGGCGACGGAATATCCGCCTTGTAAGTTTTGACCCGCGTTTTTGCCGAAAGAAACGGCAAAACTGTTTTGTGAGTGCTGACCCGCGTTTTGGCCAATGGCTAAAGCATTTGTATATTGATTGTTTTGACCCGCATTTTGACCAATCGCAATACTCAATGAGCCTTGTGAATTCAAACCCGCATATTCGCCGATTTTAATTGTGTTGTCAGTGGAACTCATTAATATACATACACAAGAGAAAAAATAATATAAAGATTTTTTCTCTCAAATGGACATATCAAACACAATGACTATAATGAATTTTTTAAACAAAACCATTAGACAAATGAAAACGCAAACCATGGATATTGTGTATTCCGTCGTATTTGCGGGTTTTGCGTTGGTTGTTCAAACGCAAATTGTCTGCAAACCCTATCTCTTAACCATTCATGCTGTCTGCCGACCCTATTACAATATAGTGGATGCATTCATTCATGGCAAATTGGTTGAACCCGCAGAATGGGCGTTTTGTGTTTGTTTTTTCGACCGATGGGGGGAATACACCGAAAAATACGACAACAGTTTTATGAATTTATATTCGACGTTTGAGTCAAATGATTATACAGGAAACTACAATCCAGCACAAATAATGTTTCTTATGAAAACGTGTGTGTTAAGAAACAACAACATGGTATTTATCATGTCAAAACAAAACAGTAATTACACAAACTTAAAATTGCACGAATCTTTTAACCAAGACGACACTATAGTAAAACATCGATTTTTGCACGTCTATTATTGTTCTCTCGAAAACAAAAACATTGAAATCAAAATACCCACGGAACATTATGTGTGTGGCAACGAATTGTTGTCGGCACTCTATGTTGCCCGCTATTTGAAACATCATTACCCCACGGTTGCGTTCGATTGGTCATACACTATAAAAATAATGGACTATAATTTAAACACGATAGAATTGAATTCATCTCAATCTGTTGTTTTGAACGAAATGACATACGAAATCACATCACCCAAGAAAACAACATAAAGATTTTTTGACAGGTTTTAACACGTGGTTATGGACAAAGCAGAACCCATTCCACACCATAAATTGGTTGATAAATGGAATTTGTATTACCATTTACCATACGACAAAAAATGGGATTTACCGAGTTATAAAGTAATCATGAATGACATTGACACGGCGGAGAAACTGATTGTGATGAATGAAGTTTTGCCCGAAGAAATCGTGAAAAACTGCATGTTGTTTGTCATGAAAAAGGGAATCATGCCGCAATGGGAAGACCCCCAAAACCGAACGGGGGGTGCCTTCTCTTTTAAAATCGCAAACAAAAACGTGAATTTGGTGTGGCGACAATTGTTTTATACTTTGTGCGGGGAGACCTTGACCACCGACCCCAAATACAGTCCTCTGGTGAATGGCATCTCGATTTCTCCCAAAAAATTGTTTTGCATCATCAAAATATGGATGAAGGATTGTTCGGTGCAAGACCCCAATGTCATTGTGGACATCAAAGACCTTCAAAAAAACGGGTGTCTTTTTAAGAAACACGAACCCGAGTTTTGAACTCAATCATTATTTATAAACCACTGTTTATGAATAATTTATGCGTGGTCTAATGTATCAAATATATATTTCGTAAAAAATTTATTTTCTTCTTCGTTGCCCTTCCAAATTTTATTGCAGTGATTCAAAAAAATCTCATGTAAAACATCATAGGTTTCTTTTACATTTGGGTGTGATAAATAATTTTGTTCTTCTGTAATCATATTTAATGTATTAAAAAAGTGTTTAAAGTTAAAATGTTTCTTTATATTTTTGACTATATTGTTTTTGATTTTAATTTGCGATTCAGACAATTCATCGTCAAATAATTTTGTTGTTAATAAAACTTTTAAATTATCTCGTCCAATACTTTTTTGCATTTTTTCCTTATCGTTTTGAGAAAAAATTATTGTCCAAATTTGTTCTTTAAAATCATAGATACATTGACTTATTTGTAAAATAAGACTTATCCGTAAAATAGTTTGTTTTTCTCTTTCCGCCTCTTCCATTTTAAATATTTGTTCTTTCAAATCCACAATTTCCTTCTCCATCTTTTGTTTTTCAGTTTCGGGGACAAAATGAATCAATGTGTTTTGTGAAATATTTGGAACGATTGAATTGGTTTTCATTATACACTATAGTCATGATTTGTAAGGTGTTTTTAAATTGATTTATATACCACAAAATAACTTTATTAGAAACACACATTATATAACAAATATATATAATGTCTGCTGAACAAACCACCACCGAGTTATACAGAAAATTCAAGACGACCTATTACGATACAGTGTCGCATTTGTCCCAACACATGCTTGCATGGGCAGCGTTGTTTGGTCTCATGTATTGGTTCCAAAATTCATGGGTCGGCTCATGTGCGGTGGTGCCCCTGATGGCACTCATGAATGTCCGCACTTTCACCATTTTCCACGATTGTGGGCATCAGTCCTATTTCCCCAACGCAACACTTAACTATAGTGTCGGTTCGCTGTTTGGAATCTGGGTTCTAACGCCCATCACTTGGTCGTCGGACCACACAATACATCATTTGACGAGTGGGCAAATCGACAACAAATACAACTATGATTTCAATGTAACAGTCTTTCACACGAAAGAACAATACGAGTCGTTTTCACCCATGGTCAAATCCTTGTATCGTGTTTTGAGAGACCCCGTCGTGTTTTTTCTGGTGTTGCCATTCATTAAATTCTTCTTTTTCCATCGTTTTGATTACATGTTGTTCTCTTATTTGCAAAAATACAATTACGGGAAAGAACTCGGGCATTTCGTATTCAATACGGTTTTACACAACATCGGCCTCATCCTTCTCTCTAAAACACTCTATGAAATGGGTCTGCTGTATCATTATATGGTGTCCATGTATTTGGCGACGGTTCTTGGAACGACTCTCTTTCACAATCAGCATTGTTTCAATCCGCCCTATGTTGTCAAGAAAGAAGAGTGGTCTTTCACGGAAAGCGGAATGAAAGGGAGTTCGCATATTTTAGTCCCCCCTTTCCTGAAATATTTCACCAATGGAATCGAATTCCATCACATTCACCATATGATGCCGAGAATTGCGGGGCATTGTTTAGAAAAATGCCACGATTTCATTCGCCAGTGGAAACCCGAACTGCTGAAGGATGTCCATCGCTTGTCCATACAGGATTGTTTTCACAATATGAAATACACACTCTATGATGCCGAGACCAAACAATTCGTTTCTTTTTTCCGTCATAGTGTTGTTGCACCGAAAACACACACCGATTAAACCATAGGTGTCGTCGTTAAAAAAATGGGTGGGTTGCGAAACATCAACAAATTGTAAATCGTCGCTATTTTGGAAAGGGTCAGGGGTTCTTTGTAATAAGAAATATTGGAAATAGAACCATAGACACCGTGTTCTTGACCGATGCTGATGGTGTCCGTCAAATGATAGACGGGCATGGAATCGCCAATGTCCGCCGACTTTATCAAATCGCCGTTCAAAAACAAATCGCAAATGCCCGAATCCTTGTAATTGGCAACAATGAAATTCCATTTTTGTTGAGACGCAGTGAAGGAATACGAGACCTTGTCAGAAAAATACATGATATATTTGTTCTGTTCAAATTTCGTGTTGTCCGTATTGTTTAGGTAAGTTAGGCGAGGGTGATTGGCATAATTGAAAATCTCCGTTTCTTCCCGTTTTTCGGGCGACGAAATATAGACCCACATGGCGATCGAATAGTTGCGATTGATGACAGAGGGTAGGCTGTTGTTGAAATAAAAAGTGCTGGAGGGTGGCGGTTGAATCAAAAAGGATTCGCTGTTTCGCAAAATGACTTGTTTGTCCAAAAAGGCACTGTTGTCTAAAATGCCAATTCTGTTTTGTTTGGACATGGCTGTAAGCAAAACGGGCAAATAAAAATACAACAATACGAGTATAATTTCGAGAACAAACAGCACAAAAACGACGTTGGGAGTGGTTTTGTATTCTTCGCCAACGTATTGGATGAAATCCGTAATCATACAGGGAATAAAAAACACAATTTGGAGTAAATAATTGCTGTCCGTTGAAACAGAAAGATTCTTCAAAACATTATAGAAAATTGTGAAACCCGTAATAAAAATAAAGAAAATCAACAAATAGACCATGAAAGATTTGGCTATGATGTTGTAAAAATAATCGAAATGCAGACAAAAGAGTGTGAATCCAAGGACAAACAAAAACAGAAAAAAGGGGAAGATCCAATTGAAATCTTTTGTTTGTGTGCTGTATTGTGTAGAAACATAAAGACCCGTTGCCGATAGACCCAAAAAGAGGAAAATGTATAGAATGGAATAATAGTAGGCGGCAAGGGGGTCTTGTTTAACATTGTAAATCACAATAGAAAAAATAAAAAGGAAGATTAAGAAAACAAACAATGGTTTTGTTAAGAATGAATTCAAATCCATATCGGAAGCCATGTATAAAATAATGAGATACTTTTCGCAATGTTTATGCAATGACAATACCCTGAAATAAAATCAAAAAACATTCATTTTTACCTAAACATAATATATAGTATGCGTATTGAACTTTGGTTGTTTTTGATTGCTGGGTTGGTTGTTGCCAATATTTATACAGACGGAAAATACCTTAAAATGGCAATGAGTTATAAAAAATATTATCAAATGGGGGGTGTTGTAGTGGGTGCCTTGTTTTTGTATTGGATGGTGAAGAAAAACCCCGCTTCCACCAAAGAGTTGATTTTATCGAGCAATGAATACATCAAATATTTGCCAGTGGATAAAAACTTAACCAGTTTTGTTGAACCCCTTCTCGATTTCACCGCAAAACAGTCGTTTGCCAACGACGATTACCCCAATGTTGTTTCTCTCGGTAAGAGCAACGAATACAAGAGCAGCAATGAAAGGGCTTCAGCACCACCTATGATGGGTGATTCATCACAGCCCTCAGTAAAATCCAAACGGTGTGTGTCGGAAAGCAAAAAGAAATACATCGCTGCACAACAGGGGTGGAAATGCAAAGAGTGTGGTTTGGTTTTACCTGCAACTTACGAAGTGGATCATATAGTTCGATTGCAACATGGAGGGTCGAATGAAATTGAAAATTTACAGGCGTTGTGTCCTTCTTGCCACCGAAACAAAACAATGATGGAAACCATGTCTCTGTAATTTTCTTTCTCTCAAATGTTTTTTATTTCAAACACCATAGAAATATTTGTATAGTGTTTGCCCTACCGTTCCTTCCAAATCAATTCGTGTGTGGTTTTGATTTCACGGTTGTTTTTTAAAAAAGAAATGATTTGTTGAACCTTGCTCTTGTCCTGAACAATGCTCTCTAATGATTTTTCTAAATAACCATAGGTTAAGGGTGTGTATTCCTTTTTTTGAACACAACACAATCTACCTTCATTCGTTTCGATTCCATCCATTTCGTTTCTCTCAATGAACTGTAAAATCGTGGTGGAAAGATTGGCTTTCATCTCCTTCCATTGTTTTACTTTCTCGTTGATGGTTTTCAATTGTTTCTCAAAAATGATCCAATTGCGTATGGCTGTTTCGTATTCTTCTTTTTCCACCAAGGACATTATAATGTATAAAAGACATTATATTGTGTATTTACACTGTCTTATCGCTGTCGCTTATTGCGCTGTCGCTTATTGCGCTGTCGCTTATTGCGCTGTCGCTTATTAACGAGGACCAGCACCCAGTTCCAATGGAACTCTCCCTAAATCTTGTTCAATGGTGCTTTGATTCCATGGACCCACCTGTTGTTTGGGGATGATGGGGTCGGAACGAATTTGAAGATTTCCGTTTCTCAAAGTTTGTCCAATCGTATCCAAACCGATGTGGTAACCTGCTTCCAACAAATCGGGGATGATGACATTGTTGGGGTTGAGAGAAGGATTCAGGGTTGCCCATTGGCTGTTTTTGTCTTGTGGGAGCAAATCAGAGGGGTTGGACACGGTGTTCAAATTCGAAACAGACGCAGGGGCGGCGGCCGGTTGAGTAGGAGCGGCAGAATCAGCGGCACCAGCAGAACCGTCTTCCATGCCGTCAAAACGAAAGGATTTGGATTGAGAATAAGTCATCAGAGCATATGCTAAAATAAGCAAAACAATGAAAATAACAATTCGTTGTCCAGTGAAAAATTTTGAAAGTGCATTCTGTATTTCTTTTAACATCGTTTGTTTATATAAAGGCATGATAAAAATATTTACCTTATTCATTTTATAAATAACCTTATTCCTAAAAACTGGTGCCTTCCTTTCTTTCAATCCAAGAAAATCATCCAGAAAGAAACAATTCTTCTTCGTTGTCGCTATTGTCGTCCATATCATCAATCATATATTCGTTTTTGATACGTTTTGCTTCTAAATAGGCGACCAATGCGAGTTTTTTTGCGACTCTTGCCTTTTCTTTTGCTTCTTTGTATATTTTTTGATAAATGTCATTTCGGGGTTTGATTGTCATGGAAGGAGTCTCGTCCATATCAAAATTTTCTAAATGTATTGTTTCAATAATGTTGCCTTCTTCTATCGGTTTAACCAATGTGGGAGGCGTTTTGTCTGTTTGCGAAGAAACAGTCGGTAAAGCATTCACTGAAGTCGCTTCTCTCGAAATGTCCTCAACAAAAGTCAAGTCTTTGCGAATGGACTCTTCTGGTTGCAAAGGCTCAGGCTTAACTTGAGTGGGGGGCATTTCGAGAGAAGGGGCAACAACAGGGAGGTTCGAGGGGGTCGAAGGGGTCGGTTTGGGTTCTTTTTTCACAGAATCCACTTGAATCATACAGGTTTCAAACAATTCCTTGACCAACAACATCTGTTTGATTTCAATTTCAATTTGAAATGATTTATCGGTGCATTTGATGCTCATAATTTCGGCAATGGACACTATATTGGTTTCGGTATTCACCATCTCGGTCAAGGGACCCGTTTTTTGTTCTCCCGAATCATCGAAAATCCCTAAATTGTCGGGGACATGAACCCGCATGGTGAAGAATTTGCCCAATTTGTAGGATTTCAATGTGGAAATGAAAAAAGAATCAATGTCTTCTTCCGTGAAATCCGTCTCGAACCAAGCACGTTTCGCAAACAATTGTGTTTTGCAATGATTCTCTAATGTCTCAATCCAATCAAACAACCTTTCATTTTGATTACTAAACAACAACTCGCAATGGTGTTTTTTACCCGATTTCTGGATTCCGTTTTTCAACTTGGATTTGGGGAATTGAACATAGAGTGGTTTATCCAAATGCGAAAATTTAATATGATAAGAGCCATTCATCAATACAGGCTTGTTCAATGAAACATTTGAAAAATCAAATGAATCGTCATCTATTTTGTGAATCATTGAAATACATCGACAAATAATGTTTTTAATAAAAACGCAGACTTTGGGTCTTGGTTATGCGTTTTTATAGTGCAATCTTTTTATGAAAAAATTGTAACGAATGAATGAATCTTCTTTAGAAATTATCAAAGAAAAATGTTTTCATTTTTTCCAAAACGAAAATATCAAAAAAAACATGAGAGAAATCATCAAACCCATTGGCACACTCATCTATAATGAACTGTTTATTTACATCTGGTTTTTATGCATATACAATGTCGTTTTGTTTTTAATTATTACAACCGTTCTTATTCTGTTATTAAGAAAACAACAAAGTTCAAATACGATATAAAAAATAAACCATACTATAATAAACA
>Ga0247841_10009024_pt1 | contig 14094 bp, 3 predicted proteins | sample LaCruzMarch2015__2_FD_192410 | JGI IMG/M metagenome (GOLD analysis project Ga0247841, IMG submission 192410) | Freshwater microbial communities from meromictic Lake La Cruz, Castile-La Mancha, Spain - LaCruzMarch2015_18m | ecosystem: Environmental > Aquatic > Freshwater > Lake | place: Spain...
TACAGTTACCGTTACCGATAACGTTGCTCCAGTTGCAACCTGCAAAGCAGCAACCATTTATCTGAACCCTTCCATTGCTACACTTATCGTATCCGATGTCAATAATGGATCAACCGATAACTGCACTGCCCAGGGAAACCTGATCATCACCCTCAGCAAAACCAGTTTCAATTGTTCAAATAAGGGCTCCAATACAGTGGTAATGACGGTAAAAGATGCCGCGAACAACCAAAGTACATGCAATGCCACGGTTACCGTGGTTGACAATATTGCACCTACAATTACGGCCACGAGCGGCACAGTAACTTCAAACGTAAATACAAGTGCCGGAATATGTAAATACACCATTAACGGATCAGAATTTGATCGTAAGCCTACTGGCATGAGCATCTTTTTTCTACGATGGAGAAGGGTTACTTTTGCCCGGGCAGAAGTGTGTGCAGTTGATTAGCGGGGTAATCAGGGATTACAGACAGTATCTTGGTCAAATAATTGAAGGGTTCTATTCCCTGGATTTTACAGGTTCCCAGGATGGAATAAATCACGGCAGCTTGCTGGGCAGCCTCATGAGAACCGGCGAACAAATAGTTCTTTCTTCCCAAAGCCACAGGCCGGATACTGTTTTCGATCAGGTTGTTGTCGATGTAGAAGTGTCCATCATCAATATACCTGACCAGCCGTGGCCATAATTTGAGGGTGTAAGCAATGGCTGATCCAATGGCACTCTTGGGCAAGGAGAGAATAATCTGTTCTTTCAGCCAGGCTTCCATTTGATTGAGGATCCATTTTGATTCTTTCTGACGTAACTCTTTAATTTCTTCGGTTGACAATTTTGTATCACGTGCAATACGTTCAATATCGTAAAGCAATTGGAACATTTTCAAAGCCTCTCCAGCAAGCATAGGATTGTTCTCCTGTGCATGTTCGAACTTGCGCCGGGCATGTGCCATACAAGCTAACAGGGTGATATTTTCATGATTTTTCAGGTCATTGTAGGCAGTATACCCATCGGTTTGAAGAAATCCGCGGTAGTCTTTCAATAGCTCGTCCGGTCCCTCCCTGCCCCGGGTTTTCCGATAGTCGAACAGAACCAGTTTGTTCACGGGATCATAGTAAACCCAATGATATCCTTTATGTGTGGCTCCCGGTTTATCTTGAGTAAGTACTGCAATGGGCGTTTCATCTGCCATCAGGTACCATCCTTCAAGTATTTTTATTTTCAATACATCGTAGAGTGGCCGCAATAGATTGCATCCTGCATTGAACCACCCGCCAAGGGTTGATTCTGCAATCTCTAAGTCCTGGCGTTTAAAAATTTGTCTCTGACGGTAAAACGGCAAGTGATCCACAAATTTGCTTACCAAGATATGAGCCAGCATGCTTGCTCCCGCATTGCCTTTGGGAATTGGTAAGCAAGGAAGCGGGGCAACCGCGATGTGGGTTTGTTCATCGTTCTGGTCAATAATATACTTGGGACGAATAATGCGGCGAACGTAAGCGCTGGCCGGAGAGTATTCGATCACTTCTGTAATCGCTTCTCCAATCTTTTTTGCATTCAAAGGAAGATCTTCCGGTTCGATCACTTCATCCCTGCGTGGCAGATGGGAAGGGAGTTCCAGGCGCAAGGGTTGTTTTTTCTCCTGGGATTTATTGCGTGTATAGGTGATTTCTTCTTTGGGCTGTTCAATGGGTTGTTCTGTAGGTACTTCAAACAAAGAAGTCTGATCAGTGTCAGGGGTAACATACCGCTCACTTTTTGCCCCGAAGATCATGCGTTTTAGTTCGGCAAGCTGGAATTTAAGATAGGCAACCTCAGATTTAGTAGCAAGTAATTGCTCATACTCTGCCTTTGTAATGGTTACCATTCCTGTGCTTTCCATGAGTCAAATTTACCATGAAAAACCTTTGATAACTGTCAGTTTTACCGATACTTATCAACACTATTTTGTTGTAAAAAACGTCGTCGTTTTTTTGCATATTTCATTGAAATACCAGTAACCATCATGGCCAGTTCTCCATAGTCGATTATCTGTGACAAGGCATGATGCTGGGGGTCAGGCAATTCAAAAGTGCCTCGTTCGAGCCGTTTGTAAAACAAAACAAACCCACCCGTTTCCCAGCGCAGCAACTTCATCCGGTTGCGCGGCTTGTTAATGAAAATAAACACATCGCCACTCATCGGGTTTTGTCCGAGACGTTCTGTTACAAGTCCGCACAGACCATCAAAACTCTTTCGGATATCGGTCGACTCCCGGTACAAAAAATACCGGGCTGAGCCCAGAGAGAACATGAAACTTACAAGTTGATCAATGACCGGAGAAGACCTGCCGGTGTTTGTACTGGTAGAATCAGTTCCACGCCATGAGGATACCGGATATGAATACTTTGGGTTACCGCTCCGCCGATCTGAATAAAGGCCGGTTGTTTTTCTCCCGATTGTCTTTGTTTAGACACCCAGTACCGGAATGTATTGAGTTTAAAACCATGAATACCGGCGTATTCTACCTGACTGAGACCACTGGACTGCCAATCCAAAATGATGGCAACCATTTTGCTTTTCTTCTCTTGTAAAGTCATCTGTTTTTTGACCGCAAGGTGGCAACTATTGATTAGGTGGGCAAGATGCCCGTGGCCGGAGGCTTACATTTGATCCGGTCGTTACCGACAATTGCACGGGTTCTGTTTTATCATACACCGTGACCGGAGCAACAACGCTAAGTGGTACAGCAACACTTGCAGGCAAACAACTGCTTAAAGGCGCCAATGTGATCACATGGTCTGCAGTCGATGCAAGTGGTAATCCGGCGACCACGACTCTAACCTTTACAAAAACAGTTATTGACAATCAGGCTCCTGTAATCTCGGCAAAAACCAACCAGAACCGCAATACGAATACCGGTTGCGGGTACACAACCGTGGGTACCGAGTTTGATGTTACCGTTTCGGATAACTGTGGAATAACATCGCAAACCTATGCCATCAATGGCGCAACACCAGTCGCGGCTACTACCTTAAACGGGTTTATTTTTGCAAAAGGCACCAACTCAGTCGTATGGACTGCCGGAGATGGTACGAATACCAGTACCCGGACCTTCCAGGTTACAGTTACTGACGATGATTTTCCGACCATTTCTCCAATAAGCAATATAATTCAGAATGTTGACCCTGGTTATTGTTATGCAACTGTTAACTGGACTGAACCCACAGCAGATGATAATTGTGCTGTTATTACCTTTGGCAGGGTTCTCGGACCGGGAAGCGGATCCACATTCCCGATAGGAACGACTCCTATCCAGTACCGTGCAATCGATGCTGCAGGCAATACTACCTACATGAATTTTACGGTAACTGTATCTGACGGAACTCCTCCTTCCATTACATGTCCGTCAGGAAGTCCATTTACAAAAATTGCCGGTACAGGGGTCTGTTTTTATACCGTATTGCTACACGAGTTTGATCCGACTGTTACTGACGGTTGTGGTTACATATTAACGAATTCGTTTGATAATTCATCTACGTTAGAAGGAAAACAATTACCGGCCGGAACCAATACCATTGTATGGACAGCCACTGACAATGCCAGCAACACTTCAACATGCACCATAATTGTTAATGTAACTGATACGCAGAATCCCACCTTTACTCAACCTAAGGGTGAGCCGGTAGATAGTTATGCTTATGCCCGTTCAACCGACCCCGGGAAATGTTATTTTACTGTTCCCGCCACCGGGTTTGACCTGGGCAATGTAAATGATAATTGCAGCACCCAGATACCAACTTACGTAATTACCAAAAACGGATCAACTGTATTTTCAGGTTCAAATACCCTGGCAGGATTAGTATTTCCCAAAGATGCCACTCATCCGTATTCTGTTGTATGGACCCTGTCTGATGTAAACGGGAATACAGTGACTTCAACTGCCTTTACCATAATGGTTACTGATAACCAGCCACCCACTTTTATTTGTCATGGCAACGAAGTCCGGAACATTCCATCCGGTTCATGTATATACACAGTCAGCGGAACCGAGTTCGATCCCTCGAGCCTGTCCGATAATTGCGATGCTTCAGGCAGCCTGATTGTATCATATACCCTTGATGGTGTACCAGGCGGATCATCTGTCACTTTAGCAGGAAAAACACTGGCGGCCGGTGTGCACCCTGTTGTTTGGACGATCACTGACCTGAGCGGAAACCCTGCCACATGTACGTTTAATGTGTCGGTTGTTGATGCGATTTTCCCGGTAATTTCAACCATAACCAATCAATCCAGAAATGCCTCTGCCGCTGCCTCTACCTGTTTTTATAAAGCGATCGGGGTTGAGTTTGACCCGACCGTCACAGATAACTGCTCCGGGGTTATACTGATAAACAATCAGAATAATTCATCGACCCTGGAAGGTTTTGACTTTCCGGTAGGGATCACCGTGGTTGTATGGACAGCAACAGATGCTGCACACAATGTAACCATCATGCAATTCCAGGTGACGGTACTTGATATTACACCACCGGATTATACAGTTTCAACACCAAACAGCCGCTACACTTCTGCCAATAGTTGTTACTATACCACAGCAGGCACCGAATTTGATCCGCAAGCAATTAGTGATAATTGCACACCAGGTAATTTTACAATTATCAATGATTACAACAATTATAAATCGCTTACCTATGCGCAATTCCCTGTGGGGACGACAAATGTTATCTGGAGTGTGAAAGATTATTACGGAAATGAGCGGACGAAAACGATAGCTATTACAGTCACGGATAATGTAATACCAGTGATCAATTGTCCGGGAAGTGCATATACCCGTATGGTTGACCCGGGGCAAACCTATTATACCGTTCATGGCAACGAATTCAAACCTGTAGCTTCAGACAATTGTGCCCTGACCTCCTATATCAATAGTTTTAACGGGACTTCGAGCCTTGACGGTGCCCACCTTACTTCGGGCCCACATAATATTAACTGGACAGCGACAGATGCTGCCAGCAATACGACAACCTGCACTATTACTGTAAATGTTGTAACCGACCTCTACCCACCCATCACCTGTCCAGGCGATCAATCTAAGAACACCAACACCGGTGTTTGCACTTATACAGTATCCGGTACTGAGTTTAACGCAACTTCTTCCCCCGGTGCAACGCTTAGCAATAATAAAAATGGTTTATCTTCCCTTGCAGGTGAAGTATTTTCTTACGGAACAACACTGGTCACCTGGACGGCTTCACAAAACATCGGCGGTACAGTTTATACCAATACCTGTAGTTTTTATGTTTTCATTGAAGATAATGAGCATCCGGTGATCACACCACAGGCCGATATTACCACCTATAACAATTCAGGCTGCTATGCAACAGGCGTTACCCTGGGTACTCCCGGAACAAGTGACAATTGCAGTGTTTATACCTATTCCAGCAATGCTCCTTCTGCTTACCCTGTCGGGATTACAAACGTTACATGGTGGGTTGAAGATATACATGGCAATGAATCCACTGCGGTTCAGAAAGTCACTGTAATTGACAATGTCGCTCCGGCATTTACCTGCCCTGCTGCATTCTGTCGTGAGGCTGATGATTCCGAGCAGGATCATTATACGGTTTTCGGGGATGAATTTAAGCCGGATATGTGGGAATACTGTTCAAATCCTACGACCTATACAAATGATTTTAATGGATTAACATCTTTAGCAGGAGTTAATCTGCCGCTAGGAACAAATACGATTAGCTGGACTGCAACAGATGCCGCCGGTAATACTGCGACTTGTGTTGTAACGGTTGTCATATCCAATACTGCCAAACCTCCGGTGACCTGCAGACCGAATATCTGGGTAGATGCTGATGAAGGTCAATGCAGTTATACTGTCAATGGCTCCGAATTTGACATAACAACTACTGCTACACCCCCACCCACAATTACCATCACAAATAGTTTTAATGGTTTATCAACCCTTGCAGGGGCAGTGCTTCCTGTCGGATCAACTACCATTACCTGGACAGCGACCGATGGTACCAATACAAACACTTGTTGTTCTTACACCATTACAGTATATGATGACCAGAAGCCTTACGTAACCTGGCCTGGTAATGTATCAAAAAATGTTGATCTCGGAAGTTGTGTCGCAACGGAAGTGGATCTTGGTACACCGGTTGCGACTGACAATTGTACTGCAACATCAGCAATAACTTTTACAAAATCACCGGATACTGAAACTTTTGGGATAGGTGTCACAAATGTATTTTGGACAGCATGGGACACACACGGAAATCCTGCCTATCATACCCAAACCGTTACGGTAACTGATAACATTTCTCCTGCGATTACATGTCCGACAACAACGTATTATCGGGAATTTAACAATGAATATGTAAATTACTACACTGTTATCGGCGCTGAATTTACCCCGGCAGTTACTGAGAATTGTACACTTACTTCATACATTAACAATAAAACAAATAATGGATATTTAAATGGTACTCAACTTACGTTGGGTGACCATGCCATTAAATGGACAGCTACCGATGCCAGTTCCAACACCACATCCTGTACGGTTAATGTGACTGTTGTTGAGTCGTTTCATCCTGAGATTTCATGCCCGGATAATACCAGCCAGAACACCGCTACAAGTACCTGTACCTACACTGTTTCAGGCGATGCACTTGATGCTGAATTTACTTCATCCACTATAATACCGGGACGTACCCTTACGCACAACTTTGCTCCGGCTCCGTTAAACACTACCCTGAATGGAGCTGCCTTCCCAAAAGGAACCACCACGGTTACCTGGACAGCAAAGCAAACCATCAATAGCACTGAATACACCAGCACCTGCAGTCATCAGATTATCGTAACGGATAATGTACCTCCTGTTATTGACCCTATCCCGCCGGATTTGACAGTAAACGTAGATCCAGGAAGCTGTGTTAGATACATGACACTGACCGACCCCGTTGCAACAGATAATTGCACAGCAACAAGCACCCTCACCATCACAAATAATGCACCTAACCCCTTTTTAATGGGTTCCACGAATGTAAGGTGGGAGATTAAAGATGAAAGTCTGAATTCGACAGTTTATATTCAGAAAGTCACCGTTAATGATAATCAAGGACCCGTAATTACAAATTGCCCCACAGGATCAATAACAGCCCAGGCATCCGGAAGTACCTGCCAGGCAGTAGTTTCATGGCCTCCACTTATAGCTACAGATGTTTGCAGCGGGGTGAAATCCTTTACCTCAACACATTTGCCGGGAACCTTATTTGATGTAGGAACTACTCATGTAATTTATACTGCGACAGATAATAAAGATAATGTATCCACATGCACATTTGATGTAATCGTGACCGATGCCGATCCGACAATTACCTGTGTAGGAAACAAAACAAGGAATACCAACTCGGGTTTTTGTTCATACCTGGTGTTGGGCAATGAATTTGATCCAACAGCCTACAGCGACAATTGCGGGATACAATCCGTAACCTGGAGTTATCTTGATGCTGAGACCCATACTACGAGTACAGGGACAAGTACACTATCGGGTGAAGTTATACCCAGAGGACATGGACTCGGGGCAACGGGTCAGACAGTAATTAACTGGACTGTCACCGATATTACCGGGAATACAGCCACATGTTCTTTTACACTGACAATTGAAGACCATGAAGCCCCGGTAATTGTTGTTCCAGGAAACCAGATCCGGTATGTTGATGATAATACCAACCATTATCACGTTCAGGGTGATGAATTTGATGATGTTTATGCTACGGATAACTGCGGAATTGTAGTTAAACTGGAAAATGAATATCATGTACCTACCCTTGCCGGCATTGTTCTGCATATTGGTGAAAACACAATTCATTGGTATGCAGTTGATGATAAAGGAAACCAAAGCAGTGCGACTTTCTATGCATATATATATGACAATGAACCACCGGTACTTAATTCATCTGAACTCTATACTACTGTTAATACATCAGGCTCATGCAATGCCGTGGTAAATTATACCGCCCCGACGTTTATGGATTATGGAACTACTCCAGCCACACTGACTATTACTGTGAGCCCTCCGGAAGCTATCCCCGGAGGGACATTTCCGGTTGGCGTAACTTTGGTTACCTATATAGTTGCGGACTTATACGGGAACACATTAAATTATAGTTTTAACGTAACCGTTACTGATAATCAAAACCCGTCAATTACCTGTAAGCCAGGCTCACCATTTAATAAAACTGCTGATATCGGAAAAGCTTATTATACAACCCAGGGTACAGAATTCGACCCCACCTTCAGTGACAATTGTGCCGTTTATGCATCAAATAATTATAACAACGGCAATACCCTGGAAGATGCCACCTTCCCGGTCGGAGCCACTACAGTGATATGGACAGCAACGGATGCAAGTTCAAATACCGCTTCCTGTACTATCCAGGTAATCGTTACCGATGACCAACCGCCTGTGATTGCACATTGTCCAAGTGCAACAGTAGCCCAGAATGCTGATCCGGGCCAATGTTCCTTTGAAGTCCCCGGAGCTGAATATGATCCTTATGGGTTCTCTGACAACCATGGATTGCTCAAACTTACCTACCAGATAGAAAGTGGTCCGGAGGTTGGAACTGACCTGACTACATCCCTTGGTGGTGTTGACATTCTGGTCGGGACCACATCAACTCCTACAACAACCGTCACCTGGCGGCTTTACGATTTAAGCGGCAATATTAGCACTACCTGCCAGACAGTTTTCACAATAACAGATACAGAACCACCCATGGTAGTTACTGTAGCCAACCAAACCCGCAGTACCGATGCCGGTCAGCCTGATTACACTGCAAAGACGGGGGATAACTGGGATCCTTCTGTTACTGATAACTGTACTGTTGTAAAAATAACTTACCAGATTGATGCCAGACCCGTTGTCGGAACTGATCTTACAACCACAATTGTAGGCGAACTTTTTGCCGTGGGTACACATACCGTGGTCTGGACTGCAACCGATAACCATGGATTAACAGGTACGGGTACTTACCAGGTCATTGTTACTGATGATGAGAACCCTGTCGCTGATTGTAACGACATTACAGTTCAATTGGATGCTACGGGAAATTACACACTGACTTCCGGAAATATCGCTGCAATTGGCGAAGGATCATCCGATCCGAATGGCATCGCAAGCATGACAGTCAGTCCTGATATGTTTAATTGCGGTAATGTCGGAACGAATACCGTTACTCTTACTGTTACCGACACCGATGGCAATTCTGCAACCTGTACTGCAGTTGTCACCGTTCAGGATGTTATACCACCAACAGCCGTATGCCAGGATATTACCGTTCAACTTGATGTGCTGGGCCAAGCTTCCATTCTGGCAAGTCAGATTGACAATGTTTCACACGACGCCTGCGGCATCCGGAGTCTGGTTGCAAGTAAAACCACTTTTGATTGCACAAACTATGGAGACAATACGGTGACACTCACTGTAACCGATAACAATGGCAATGTTGCAACCTGTAATGCAACTGTGACCATTCAGGACAATATCATGCCATCGGCAGTTTGCAATCCTATCACAATTTACCTGGATGCTTCAGGCTTATATACACTGACATCCACCGATATTGAAAACATTTCCTTAGGTTCGACGGATAATTGCAACCTGACCAAACTGGTTACACCCAACACATTCGACTGCACACCTGTTGGGGCTAACTCAGTTCTACTCAGGGTTACTGATCCCGCCGGAAACTATGATGAATGTAATACGACAGTGACAGTGGTCGACGATGTGCATCCGGTAGCCACATGTCAGGATATCACTATTTATCTTGACGGAACGGGACATACTTCAATTACTGCTGCCCTGATTAACAATGGATCAACTGATGCCTGCGGAATAGCAAGTTTAGCAGCCAGCAAAACGGACTTTACCTGTACCGACAAAGGAGCAAATTCAGTCATTTTAACAGTAACAGATAATAATGGCAATTCTTCCACCTGTACTTCAATAGTAACCGTTATCGATGACGTAGATCCGGGAATTACCTGCGTTTCAAACAAAATAGTCAATACCGATAACAATGTTTGTACCTATACCCATAGTGGTATTTTATGGAATGCAACTGCAGATGACGGCTGTACGACAATTGCAAGCCTGAGCTATGCCCTAACCGGTGCAACAACAGTGATCACAGTATCAAATACTACCCTGAACGGACAAATCTTCAATAAAGGTGAAACGACGGTTACATGGACTGTAGTGGATGGCTCGGCAAACACATCATCCTGTACATTCACTGTTACTGTAAATGACAACCAGCCACCCAATGCCATTTGTAAAACAGCTACTGCTCAATTGGATGCTTCAGGCAATGCTTCAATCGTTGTTGCTGATGTTAATAATGGATCCAATGATGCCTGCGGCATACAAAGTCTTGAAATAAATCCATCCTCATTTACCTGCGCCAACCTCGGGGCCAATTCCGTCGCTTTAACCGTTACCGATCTAAGTGGAAATGTTGCCACTTGCAATACAACAGTAACTGTCCAAGATTTGATTAAACCGGTTGCTGCATGCACTCCGATTCCCATTCAATTGAATTCTGCCGGGACTTATACCCTTACAACCGGCGATATCAATACAATTTCTGCCGGTTCATCCGATAATTGCAGTATTGTAACCCGTACAGTTCTTCCCAATACATTCAGTTGCACTGATGTCGGGACGACAGTAACGGTTACGCTGACAGTGACCGATGGATCCAGTAATTCAACAACCTGTACTACAACAATAACTGTAAAAGATGAAGTACCACCTACTGCCATTTGTAAAAATATAACCATCTCGTTGAATGAAACCGGAAATGCAACCATCGTAGCCGGAGATATTAACAATGGCTCTAATGATGCCTGTGGTATTGAAACTCTTGTTGCCAGCAAAACTGCTTTTACCTGTATTGACAAGGGTCCAAATACAGTATATTTAACCGTTACTGATAACAACGGTAACATTGCAACCTGCAGTTCAACGGTAACTGTTCAGGATATCAGGAAGCCAATATTTACCTCTTGTCCGGGCAACCAGTTTGTGAATACAACTTCAGGTTTTTGTACCTATACCCATGCGGGCACTTCATGGAATGCTCCCGCTTCGGATAATTGTGCCGTCAGTTCTTTAACTTATGTCCTTACAGGTGTGACAACCGGTACCGGCTCTACCCTAGACGGTGTTGAATTTAACAAAGGTATAACCACCGTTACCTGGACCGCTACTGACGGATCCGGCAACAGTGAAAACTGTGCATTTACAGTAACTGTCAGTGATAATCAGGATCCGGTAGCGATCTGTAAGGTAGCAACAGTTCAGCTTGACAGAACCGGGCACATTACCGTTTTGCCGGCTGTAATCAATAATACTTCAACTGATAATTGCGGAATAACGCAATACCAGGTATCAAAAGATGATCTGACGTATAGCACTTCTGTTTCGTACACCTGTAGTGACATTGATATTTCAGGAAAAACTATTTATCTTAAAGTTACTGATGCTGCAGGTCATTCAGCCACCTGTTCCACCACCATCACCATTGAAGATAAACAAGGACCAACACTTGATAACCTTACAACCCGTCAGGTCAACACAGGCAGCGGAGTTTGTACATATACATATTCCGGAACCGGTTGGGATGTCACCGATAATTGCGGTACTGTTTCTACAAAGATCTATACCCTTACTCTTGCAACTACCGGAACAGGTTATTCACTCGATGGTGTTGTATTTAACAAGGGAACTACGCATGTAAAATGGGATGCTACGGATAATCATAGCAATACTACAGTGACAGAATTTGATGTAACGGTATCTGATAATCAAAAACCGACCATTAGCTGTCCGGGAAATATTACTCAGACGGTTGCATCTCCCGGGGCAACCAGTGCTGTAGTTACAGGCATCGCCAGCCCGGTCTATGCTGATAATTGTGAAGTAATAATGCTTACCTATGAATTGTCGGGCGCGACAACTTCGTCCACACAGTCTTCGGGAATCAACCTGTTAAGCAGCGGAACATTCAATGTGGGTACCACTACTGTGACCTATGTTGCCTATGACGAAGCAAATAATTCTGAAACCTGTAACTTCAAAATAACCATTAATGCCCAGGCTGGTGCAATTATCGTCAGTCCGTCATCTGTTACGACAACTGAAAATATTGACTATGAGACATTTAGTGTCAGGTTGGGTTCTGCGCCTACCGGTACTGTCGTTATTGATGTTTCAAGCAGCGATCTTACCGAAGGCACCGTTTCTGTTTCGCAGCTTACTTTTAATGCATCCAACTGGAACACCGCGCAAACTGTAAGGGTAACAGGCGTGAATGATGATGTGGATGATGGAGATATTAATTATCAGGTTGACCTGGCCATCAATAAAGCCGGCACGGATGATCTGTCCGGGTATGAAAATGCACTTCCGGCGATAGTGAATGCAATTAATACTGATAACGACGTTGCAGGTGTAACCGTGTCAACCATCAGTGGACCCACTACCGAGAATTTAGGTACAGCTACATTCACCATGAAATTGAATTCTGAACCTATAGCTGATGTAACCTTTACGTTATCATGCAGTGATGCAACGGAAGGAGAACTTACCAGTACATCAACCCTCACTTTCACTCCGGGCAACTGGAATTCCAATCAAACAGTTATTGTAAAAGGGAAAGATGATCTCATTGTTGATGGCCCGGTCAACTACACCATTGTTACCAGTAACACCAGTTCAGCCGATCCTTTATATAATAATATGGTTGCTGCGGATGTAGCCGTTACCAACACCGACAATGATGTTGCGGGATTTACGGTTTCTTCAATCAGCCAGAATACAACCGAAGGAGGTCAAACAGCTACCTTTACAGTTAAGTTAACCAGTAAACCTGCAACAGATCTTGTAAATTATCAGGTTGTTGTTAATGTGGTAAGTAACGATCTCACAGAAGGCACCGTTTCAACCAGTACATTGACTTTTAATGCCAGTGATTGGAATACAGATCAAACAGTTACAGTTACCGGTGTTAATGATGATGTTGTTGATGGGAATATATCGTATACTGTTGTATTAACTGTTGACCAGCCAGGGACGACCGATCCTAATTACGATCCGTTAAATCCCAATGATGTCAGTGTAGTTAATGATGATAACGATGCTGCAACTCTTGCCATTAACAGTGTAACACATAATGAAGGCAACTCAGGAACAACCAGTTATGAATTTACCGTAACCCATTCAGGGAAAGAGGTAATTGGCGGGTACACAGTTTATTATTATACACAGAATGTGAACACCAAAACCCCGAGTGATTATACACCAGCAGGAGGGCCAATTGCTTTTTCAGGATCAATTGGTGAAACCAAAACAATTACGATACTGGTAAATGGCGATCATATGGTTGAAAACAATGAAACATTCAAAGTTGTTTTATCATCTGTCGATGCCGGTGGAAAGAATGTTACAATTCCTGAACCAGGAAAGAGAGGAACAGGAACCATTACCAATGACGACAATGCAACGCTTGCCATCAATGATGTTTCAATAACTGAAGGCGATATTGGTACAAAGACGCTTAACTTCACGGTTTTACTCAGCATGGATGTTGAAGAGGGTCTGACAGTTGGTTATACTACTACAGATGTAACAGCTACAACTGCCGACGCTGATTATGTTGCCAAAACCGGAACCCTCACATTCATAGGAACCGCAAGCGAAACCCAAACAATCGGGATTACCATCAATGGTGATCAAAAAGTTGAACTGAACGAAACCTTCCAGGTTAACCTGAGCAATGTTGTAGCAACTTACCCCCCTGCGGGAACCGTTACTATCATGGATGGTTTGGGAATAGGGACGATTAACAATGATGATGCAGCCGTTATCTCGATAACCGGGTTTACTGTAAATGAATCTGCAGGGACAGCAAACTTTACCATAAGTATGGATAAAGCTGTTCAGGATGCCTTTACAATTGATTTTAACACTTCCGAAAATACCGCTTTAGCCGGATACGACTATACAGAAGTGTCAACCACGACATTGCATT
>Ga0247841_10009025_pt1 | contig 14093 bp, 4 predicted proteins | sample LaCruzMarch2015__2_FD_192410 | JGI IMG/M metagenome (GOLD analysis project Ga0247841, IMG submission 192410) | Freshwater microbial communities from meromictic Lake La Cruz, Castile-La Mancha, Spain - LaCruzMarch2015_18m | ecosystem: Environmental > Aquatic > Freshwater > Lake | place: Spain...
TCAGCTGGAGTTGGTTCCTTTCTCATTCTTCTAGCATCAGCGACATTACTTCTATTATATGATTTATATTTAGATACATCCATGTGATATAAGTAAATATATAAATTTTCCTTAGCTCCCGCCCTGTCAAGGGAGGGTCGGGGAGGGTTTGTTTATTCATTTTTTCCTTTCGTCCCTTATACCTATTTCTTCTTCAAATCCAACAAAAAAATAAATGAAGCGTAGTCAACATTCTGTTTACATTTACTCGCGAATACATATACACAAGCCATCTTAAATAAAAGAATAAAAAAACTTTAGTTTGTTATAACTTATGATGCGCTATAGTGTCTTATTTATTTTGCTATTAACTATTTTTTTGGGAGTCTCTCACGGAGATTATGTGTACAACAACCAATGATTTTGGGAGTATGCACAAACCAAAAATATATTGGCAAATCAATCTACGGATAGAACAATTCTTCCCAAAGAGATAAATTTAAGTTTGCTCGATATGGATGTCGCTGATCCCAAACAGTGCGAAACTGATTTTTGTTATAAGGAAGTTCAGGTAACAGTTACCGTCAAAAAGACCTGGAAGCCTATGACATCTATGGTTAATGATGACTCTTTGAAATCTTGGGATTTCGCAAAAAACTTCCCAGACATATCAGAAAAAAAGCTTTTGAATAATGATTCTCCCGTATATGATAGGATTATTTTACAAAAAGTTTTGTATGATAGATGACTTCTCAATAGCAAGCCGACTTGAAAAATATGATATCTTACTGAGCAAGCGATTATAAAATTACAGTGTATGAAGTGATTACAAGAATATGACAAATCAGGCTCAATGTTTATTATATGACCCAAAACCATAACAGCAATCAATAAAATCAAAGATAAAATGGAAGATCCTAATTATCTCAAGAAAACAACATTACCAAAGATCGATCTAGAAAAATGCTGAGGAATTTTTCAGAAACGTAACGAGGATCTAAATGTTCTTCTATGAAATCCTCCCAGTCGAGCAAACAATAATTATCTAAATACAAATGATCTCAATAATATTCTTAAGCTTGAGGGCGAGGTAAAAGTAAAGAGTAAGTAATAGAGATTGACAAATGATAATAGAAAAATCCGCCTAGGCGGATTTTTTCTTCCCGCCGAAGGCGGATATGATAAGCATGGTTATGCTTCAACTTATAGACTAATATTCACCCAGGCGAACGACAAACATTTCATGACTAATGATCGACTAAAGGTAGCTAAATTACGGCTATTTTTCGGCTATTTTTCGTCTATTGTTCGTCAATTATTTAATCCTTAAATTTTTCTTTTAGTCTCTTGATAGTTTCAGCTCTCTTTGTCTGTTTAGCTGCTTCTTTTTCTGCTGCTATTTCTTCTCTTGTTTTCTTTACTTTACCTTCTTCGACTACTTCATCTTTTTTAGAATTTTTGGATGCTTTATGTTTAGCTATTTTTTCTGCTTCTTCAGGATCTTGTTCTACTTTTACTATCACATCTTTTTTCAACTCCTTATAGAGAAATGGAACGGTAAAACTTCCAAGAGCGGTAATCTTCTTTTTTAATTTCAGATAGTGTGATTGAATATCTACGCCATAAAGTTCGTTGATCTTGGTAGCGATATCATTTTCATCTACTTTCGCGTACAATGTACCATCAGCATTAGCTTTTCTTACAAGTGTAATACCTTCATCGCTATGAAGTTTTACAAAAAGATCATCCAATCCAGCAGCTTTCTTTTTTCTATCTGCTTCTGCAGCGACCATTTTCTGAGCAAATTTATTTTTGTTATTTGCATCTGCCAAAACAGCAGTATTTTTTGGTAATAAAACATTTCTAGCAAAAACAGGTTTTACTCTAACGATTTCAAACTTTTCTCCGAGATGTTTGTCACTCTGCAAGAGGATAACTTCTATCGTCTTGTTTTCTAATCTTCTTCTTGGCATCTTATTTTAACTAAATAACTAAAAGACTAATAATTTTGCATTTTGGATGTTGAATGCTAAATGACAGTATTTGTCTTGTTACGAACTATGGTTACTTAATAAATATTACAATAGTCTATAATATAACAAGTCTTTCATTCAAAATTTAGAATTCAAAATTCAAAATCAATTTTTAAGCAATATACAAAAAAATAGGTGACCTAATATATACGTATTCCCATATCAATTTCAAATGGAAATGAGATCTTTTCTTCGATTATGAAATCAGAATTACAACTTTATATTATATTTTTTAATTAATTCGTTGTATGATATATTATTTTGGACACAAATATCTTTCAGGATAGTGGAGCCTGTTCATGATTTAAGCTCTTTATGATTTGGTGCCATAATGGTACAATTTACCTTTCTATATTTTATGTGGCTCCCTTTTTGGGAAACGATCTTATATGTAAAATCAGATAATATACTATGCAATAATTTTATGGTTAACGGCATGTTTGAGGCTTTCCATATTAAAATATAATTTACCAGTTTTTAGTAAATTTTTATTGTAATCTTTTTCTTCTTCATAATACAATTCTAACGCTTCTTGCATATTTTTTATGAGTTCATCAAAATTTTCCCCTTCAGTACTTATATGAAGCTCGGGTATATGAGCACTAAATCATTTTTTCTCTGCTTTGATAGCTATTTCCATATTTGATAGATTATAATTTAAACACTGAAACTATACTGATTTTCTTCCGATTTTCAACGCTATTCTTTATCCGACCCATTATATTTTTTCAATCAACGATTCCCCGTTCAAAATATCGAAGATATAAGCAATAATATCAGATTAAGTATATTTAGAGATATTTGTCAATAAGAATATGCTAGGGAAAAAGCTGAGAATTCACATTTTCTCGTCTATCATTTTTTGATTATTTTTTATACTCAACCACCAAAAAAACAAGTGAAATGCGGTTTTTTTGGATGATTGAGTTATACCGACGACTTCTAGAAACTTTAAGTTCGAATGTAGTGAAGAAATTAAAGATTTCTAAAGCAGTCGGTGTATCTCTATTTTTTCTCTTTAAGAAAATTTTCAGATCAGATATTTTAGAAAAATCTTTTCTTAGAAATGTATCAATCAACGAAACAAAGAAAAACATATAAAGTTATGAGTGATGAACTGATATTCTACTTCTTTTCATACTATATTCCTCCAACAACCATTTTGCCGTTAAAATGATAGGTGAGTAGAACATATAGAGCAATAAAAATACTATATATATTTTACGTGATATGTAAATACATTTATTGAAATAAAGTCAATTATGCCAACATAAAAAACAAAGAAAAATCTGGGTTTTTGCGTTATATTTTTTTCTGAGTATAATTAACTTTGTAGCATCTTCCATATATAGTATGCTATATCACAAAAAACCTTTATAAATAACCTAGTAGAACCGCATTTTTATGGGCCAGGGATTCAAAAAGTTATGTACATCTTTTCACGATGTATGTAGTTTCATCCAAAATGTAGTAATCGTACTATCGCAGTTTATGGGGGCAAAGCAAAAGAAATTTGACGTTTCACACTGTTTCTTGTTATCGGAACAAAGATCATCAACACATAGTAGTACTCAAAAAATAGCACATCATATCAAAAAACATCATAGGAAATACCTCTTCTGATGAGCTTTTTCGTTTTTACTGATAAAACTTTTAGTTACCTTTTTAGCGACATACAATACCAATATCTACGCCCAGACACCACAGGATTTGTACACCATTTGAAACGCAATCATAGAGTCCACCTACGAACAATGCGATGATGGTAATACAGACTCTGGCGACGGATGTGATAATCAATGACAGATCGAAAACGGATTTACCTGTATGTGATCTCCCTCTATCTGTGCACCAACTGCTAGTATCGTTACTGGCCTATTTGATGCTTTATTGGAAAACACAGACTACGGACAAAGCACACCAGCTTCTTCAGGACAGATTTCTGACCAGCAAATCATCCAGAGACTTTATGGACCACAAAGCACCTATACCACCCAACGAAGCCAAAAACTTTGTAGTCTTACAGATATGAAAGTAGAACACCTCTTCCCAGGAATGGATGCGCTACCGAGATATCCATCAGCAAATACCATCTACGTTCTCCCAGAAGGGGATTATATCAATGATTACATGATCAACATCCAAAGCTGATGTACAGCTATCATCGGCGAATGACCACAAACTCATTTCTACACCCTTACGACAAGATGAGCAAATATCAAAATAAGTTCTGGAGCATCCAATGTCATCATCGACCAGCTTATACTTCATAGCATAACCGATGGACTAGGAGAAACCCATACGGGAAACAATTACGGTATCTTCGTAGGTTCTCCATCCAATACCGTCTCCAACATCCAAGTGAAGGACCCAGTCAGTTTCGCAGTGTATATGGAGGACTTCAACAATACCATCACAACCATTCAAAGACTCGATAAAAATATTCTCGCTTCTCAGGATATGACCGTCAATACTCCAGTTGTTTTACCGTCCGAAGAATCTTTCTCTGTTTGGTGATCAACATTAGCCACCAACGGATATGTTTGGAGTGGGGGATTCTGGTGAGGAATATTGCCTCTTGATCTCAGCCTTACCTCAAAACTTTTCTTACCTATAAACTTTTCTTCTTCTGATCAACGCATCACGATCTCATTCCTTTCATGAACTATATTCACTACTCAGGAAGGACTCAACTACAACGGAATTATTCTCTGACCAAAGAGCGTTTCCTTCTCCGAAGTCAAATCGGAGTTTTCAGGTGAGCAGATTTTGGATGCATTCAAGGTCCTAGGAAATCAGTGAAAAGTTCTTCTTCAAAATAGTTCATGAGCCATCCAAAAAGCTTCAGTATCCGTCAAACTCCCTACTCCTAGCAATTTCTATGGAGCTTCCATCTTTTATTCTACGGGAGGAGATAATTGGAAGTTATTGAAAAATACCAAAATAACGACCATCAGTGGAGAAGAATATACCAACTTTGAAATCGATACCTTATGATACTTCGTAATCACGGCGTATGCATGAGATCTAAATATTTCGACAGGAACTATAACTACCTGAACAATAACCACTTGAAGTATACTTTCATGAGCCACACTTTCATGAACAGTCAGTACGTGATCTGTACTCTCATGAGCGATAGGTAGCTGAGCTCAATCTAAGACCTGAGAAAAACTCAAATGAAAAGATAATTCCGATAAGCAAGCACGCAAACAATTTACCAAAGATAGACTTACTGCCAGAGGATTCTCAGAGGATGCAAATGGAAAGATGAAGGGTAGACATTCGATAAATCTGGAAGCGCTCTCTTGAGAAATTTCCGTACCTGTCATTATGCAATCCACAGGCAATATCGGTGCACTTCCTATCGAAGTAGAATTTTCAGAATGAACGATCGTAACTACGCAAGGCTGATCCGGCTTTACGGGGATATTAAATATGCCACAGATACTCAACAAAAATCAGATACGTATTTTCAATCAAGAAATAGTCTCTGCAATCAAAGTATGACCAGATGATCAACATCTGTTTTTTAAGGACCTAAGCTGAAATGATAACTATGTCACTATCAGGGTTCCTACTCCAGATTTACATATCTGAGATAGTGTTGTGATAAGTTATTCAAATGATGGAATCAATATAAATCATCTTACGGATATTGTCATCACATGAATCGATGGAAAAGCTTTTGCTATCTTCCAGACCAACCACTTTACGGAGTTTTATCTCTGAGTAAATCTGTGAAATTTCAGAATAGCAAATGATGCAGTATATATTACGTGATCTGTTACGACGCTCAATACCACGCTAGCATGAGCAACTCAAATGAAATTTGGTAACACGCCTAGTCTGAGAGATTCAACTGGTCGGCAGACATATGCGACATCATATCCATGGACATTGATAACATGAGATGGTATTAGATGAGTATACGCAATGTTTTCTGGATGATGAATATCTTCTCAGGTAAAAGATGAAATAATCGTCGATACTACAGCACCACCACCATTGAGTAATTATGTTATGTATGTTGATGGATCGGGCGCTGGAACGACGTTTTATAATATAGCGGCTCCAACCAATAACTTTACGGCGACCGCAGTTACGACATGAGCGATCTGATCTCAGGTGTATATGATTTTCAACGGAACTACTTCGTTTCTTCAAGACTCAACATGGATAACAGCAACATATCCTTTCACCATGATGGCCTGGGTAAAACCATCTCGTGTATCATGAACACAGACATTATTTTGAGAATCTAGAACCAACAAAACCAATATATATTATGCGGCAGCTATGAGTGGAAATAAGTTTTGAATGATCTGTGACAATGGTGCTGCGGAAGTAAATAATCGATGAACCACCGTAGCAAATACATGAACACGGTATTATGTTGCCTTGGTGTTTGCTTCAGATACATCCAGAAAATTGTACATAAATGGAAATTTGGAGGCTACAGGAACAGGAACTTGTGCCTACGCGCAAAATGGTAATAATAGGCAAGTTATCTGAAGAATGGGAGATTCTACGCCAGATAGATATTTTTCTGGGTACATCGACGAGTTTCGTTTCTATACTTTGGATCTAAGTGCCAATATATCTGCATTAGACTTCTTGTATATGGGTAAGGTTACTGCCAAGAGCCTAGTCACTTTCGATACTACACCAACGCTCTATGGTACAATATTTGCTTCTGATACCTTTAGAGTTCAAATCAGTGGAGTCAATAATCCTTACAATCAAACCTTTACGGGTATCAATGATCTTCAAAAAAAATGGACTCTGCCATCTTCAAGTATTACTCCAGCACTTACTACATGAACATATACCATGAATCTGATTCAAACAGATTCTCATGGTGCGACAAGAATCACAGCATATCCATCAGCTTTGATAATTAATCCGGTAAGTGTCCTCTATAGTCCTTCCTCATACACTACAGGAAATGTGACAGCTACACTTACCTGATTGTATGAGACAGATATCATCACCAACAACAACTCAAGTCCTAGTTATCTCTTCACCGACAACGGAAGTTTCATTTACGAATATATCGACGACAACGGAAATACATGAAGCACTACAGCTACGGTTACATGGATAGATAGGCAAGGACCGACCGTTTCCACCTGATATATCTCAGCATGAACTACCTGAACAAACGGTTGAAACCTTTATTACAAATGAACCATAAATATCAGAGCAGATGTTTCTGATGCTTGAGCATGACTTTCATGAGCTACCTGTCAGTACACTACCTGAACATCACGGGCAGCAGCGACCTATTCATGAGCAGGATGATATTGTGAAGCTACAAATCTCGCACCAGCTGCGAATATCAATGTTCAGTTTAGAATACAAGATACTTTAGGAAACCAAGGAACATGAATAATCTGAACCTACAATTACGATATCACCCCACCGACATGATGATCATTTACCATCAATAGCGACGTAGCATGAACAGCAAGTACATGAGTGACTTTAAATATCACTTGTCCTACAGATGCTTGAATCTGATGAATCGAAGTAGCCTATGGAACCTGAGCCAGTCCTACCAATCGATCTTCTTGTACAGCTACCACATCACAGACACTAGACGCAGGAGATGGAACCAAGACGGTATACATGAGATTCCGCGATGCATTTCAAAACACTACCGTAAGTGATGTAACGGATACCATCTTACTAGATAAGACATGACCGACGGTAGGTACATGATATATCACATTATGAACTACAGGAGCAAATGGAAATACATGATATTACAAGTGAGCTATCAATATCAGAGCAAACGTATCTGATGGAGCATGAATATGATTAAATTCAGTTACCTGTGAGTATACTACAGATTGATCTTCACGAGCATTGGCCGTCTATCAAACAACGTATTGTGAAGCTATCGGAATCTCTCCAGCTGCAGATATCAATATTAGATTTAGAATACAAGATACTTTATGAAACCAAGGAACATGAATAATCTGATCTTATACCTACGATGCGACTCCACCAACATGATGATCATTTACCATCAACAACAATGTCGCTTATACGAGCGTCACAGGAGTAACATTGAACATAGCGTGTCCTACAGATGCTTGAATCTGATGAGCAGAAGTTGCCTATGGAAATACTTCGACTCCAACCAACCGAACATGATGTGCAGCGACAAAAGCTTATACATTTTCTACTCCGACAGATGGAACCAAGACGGTATACATGAGGTTCCGCGACACGCTTCTAAATACCACAACCAGTACTACAGATACCATCTTACTAGATAAAACGTGACCAACAATCCCACAACTTATCACGCCGACGAGCTGACAAACTTTCACTACATGAAGTATTCAGCTTAGACGAAGTGGCGCTATAGATACGGGAATGTGAGTAAGCTGATATGTATGGCAGATGAGTACAGGTGATTTCTCGTCAGTATATCTTTCATGATTTACCAGTACTACATGAATAAATCTTTCTTCTTTGCCAGACAATACATATTACTGGAGAGTATATGCCATCGATACTATAGGCTTCACATGATGATTTTCTCAGACTTATCCTTTGACGATAGATACTACCAAACCTACCGCTACCGTTACCTATTCTAGGACATGACTGACCAATCAAGACGTTATAACAACACTTACCTGATATTCAGAAACCTTAACCTGAATCAATGCGACATGATATACCTTTACAGGAAATGGAACATTTACATTCACATTCTCAGATCTAGCAGGTAATACTGGTGAAGCAATAGCTACCGTTACCTGAATAGACAAAACAAAACCAACCGCGACGGTGACCTATTCCATAACATGACTGACAACCCGAGATGTTATAACAACACTTACCTGATATTCAGAAACCTTAACCTGAATCAATGCGACATGATATACCTTTACAGGAAATGGAACATTTACATTTACATTCTCAGATCTAGCAGGAAATACTTGATCAACAACCGCTACCGTTACCTGAATGTATATACCATCTGTCACATGAGTAACACTGATACCGACGTTGAGCGCATCGTATTTTGGCAATTATGATCTAGCCTCTACAATAAGTGGAACTATAAATTCTGCCAGCGTTGACTTCAATGGAATCAATGCCGACTGAGGTAATTGTACACATTATTATGCATCTGGATCATGTATGACTACATGATTCAACTATCCTTTGAGTCTGTCTGGTGGTCAGATATGGCAAGCGACGGGTATACGACCTGATCAGATTTATCCTCAAATATCTTTTGCGACAACGGCCACTACTCGAAACAACATCCCAGAAGAAACAACATTGACGACAAACGCATATTCATTGCTCCATATGCAAAATAAATTTTCAATGACGGGTAATACGAGTTTCTGGATAGAATTAAACACCTTGAAAAAATCTGCGACGAGTGTAAATCTTTCTGTATATGTTGTAGAAAAATGACACGATACGAGTTATTTCACTGGCGATTGGCTTTCCAAGACGGGAGTAGAGATGATAGGAGTCATTTCCAAAGATGCAGATTTTAATCATATCCATACAGCCAATTCAGAACATCATCTGATAGCACTTTCGACAAATGCCAATGGAACTATAGGAAGCAAAAATCTCAATCTTAGTGGTGATTTCTGGATAGTATTATATCCAAACACTACGGATACCAATAGATGATGGAGTCTAAGATATCAACCTTCGTCTCTTTGTCAAAACACAAGTGGTCGGTATCAAGGCAACAAATGAGCATGATGGACTACAACATATCAATCAGGATGTCCTGATGCACATATCCATGTAGCCAAGAGAGGTACAAACGCAGACTGACTAAACGCCGTAGTGACTGCAACATATAATTCATGAGCCAAGACGGTATCTTGATTCAACAATTTCTATTTCGGCGCTATTGCAAATATGTCGCCCAATCCGACAGCATTTATATTGCCGATATACGATATTGCCTATACCTGAAATATAAATATCTCATGGCATCCAGCGACAGATCCAAACAACGACGCACTGACATATAATATTCAGCTACTAGATGCTACATGAACGACTATTCAGGCATTGGCTACGGGTCTTTCTAGTACATGATATATTTTGACCAAGGGCGCTGTAGCTGATGGTGAATATGGTTTAAAGATCCAAGCATGTGATGGTTGATGATTATGCTCGACATCTTATTTAGATGGTAATTTCTTTACAGATACTACCAAACCAACCGCTACCGTTACCTATTCTACAACATGACGAACAACTCAAGACGTTATAACAACACTTACCTGATATTCAGAAACCTTAACCTGAATCAATGCGACATGATATACCTTTACAGGAAATGGAACATTTACATTCACATTCTCAGATTTAGCAGGAAATACTGGTGAAGCAATAGCTACCGTTACCTGAATAGACAAGGTCGCTCCAACCCTTAGCACATGATATATCTTTTCATGAACAACCTGATCTTATATATGAAACCTATATTACAAATGAGCATCTACCATACGTTCCAATATAACCGATGATGGAGCGTGACTCTCATGAGCTACTTGTGAATATAACAAATGACTATGACGATATCCGGCAATCTATTCTGGAACAGCGCTTTCGTGATATTGTGAAGTGACGTGAGTCAATGGATCAGATTTATATCTTAGATTTAGAATAGCAGATATTGCAGGAAATACTACTACAAGTGCTACGTGAATATATCTATATGATGCGACTCCACCGTTATGATGATCCTTTGTTATCAATACCGGCGCGACATATACGACTACAACCTGAGTGACTTTAAATATTACCTGTCCTACAGATACCTGAGTAAACAATGTTGAAGTAGCTTATGGTACCTGATCAAATCCTAGCAACCGAACAACATGTTCATCTACAAAATCACAAACATTATCTTCATCACAATGAACCAAGACCGTGTATATGAGATTCCGTGATGTATTCAATAATATAACCAATGAAACTACGGACACTATTATTCTCGATATAGATAAGCCGATAGTGTCGTTTACCTGATCGTCATTAAATTATTTTCAAAATGATGTAATTTATGAGGACTTTATGCCTGCCGAGATAGAGATACAGGAACCGTGAGTATGATTGCAGTCATTTTACCGATATCGAAATAAACCATTTGCTCTCTATGATAGCTCTATGGTGGTGTTTATGAATATGAACAATGTCGCGGCGTTATGAGAATCAGAGTGAACCATTATAGATGTTTGATTGTCTGCCAATCATGGAAGCTGAGTCAATGTATCTTTTGTAGAGACAGGAAAATTCTTCTGAGGATATGAGTTTAGTGGATATGATGCTCACGTAAAACTAAACGGCACTACCTGAGTAGATCTCGGTAGATACGCTACGGTATCTATCTATGTATATCCATATACCAAGACGGGATTACATATCATAGCGTGATGAAATACTACAGGAAGTTTTGCATTGTGATTTGATGAAAACAATTTGTATTATCAAACGGATCCATCAAGTGTGGTAAGTGTTCCATATAATATGGCACTCAATACTTGGAGCCAAGTAAGATCGGTGAGAAGTGGAAATACTGTTGCTTTCTACGCTAACGGAGTGCAGATCTGAACAACACAGACGTTGAGTGTGGACACATCTATGATTGTGTGATATCTAGGAAAGAAATGACCAGAAACAGATTCAGGAGAATTTGTCGGAATGATGGATGAAATAAAGATCTTCGATCGCGCGATGACTAGCCAAGAGATATCAGAACGTTTCTATATCAATACGAGAAAGACAGATCCTTCAACATGGAGATTGATAGTCCAACATGAAAACTTAGTTGAGTGAGTGACAAATACCTATTACGGCTACGCCACAGACAAGGCAGGAAATACGTGATATACAGAAATTAGAACAGTCCGTTACGCCCTAGAGCAGGATCCACCAAGTGTTCCAAATGCTGTTAGTCCGCTCAGTTGATCAACGTTTGCCACGTGAACACTAGATTTAGAATGGACGACGAGTGTAGATACGTGAGTATGAATGATATGATATGAGCGAGACATCGCTACAGATGCTGATTTTACGAACATTGTAAGTTCATGATTTACAGCAGATCCAGATACATGAACAGTAGTTACATGACTTGTAGATGGAATATATTATCGGCATGTTAATGCTCAGGATCTGATAGATAATGATTCCGCATTTAGTGAAACTCAAATGTTTATCATAGATACTACGGCTCCAGTTGTTTCTACGTGATACATCGCGATATGACTTACTTGAGAACGTGAATGAGTTCTTTACTTCAAATGAACCATAGAGCCTAGAGCTGATGTGTATGATGTATGAGCATGACTAGATATATGAAGTTGTGAATCAAGTTCATGACAATCATGGATGCCAGCATTCTATTCATGAACTTCTACCAGCGGATACTGTTACCAAAATGGTACACCGATATGAGATATAAATCTAAGGTTTAGAATTGCAGATATATTGTGACGTATATGAACATGATCTACCTGAACCTATATCTATGATGCAACACCACCATCATGATGAGCATTCACTATCAATAATAATACTACATGAACCAACGTTACCTGAGTGACTTTAAATATCACCTGTCCTACAGACGCATGAGTAAGTGGAATCCAAATTGCTTACGGAAACGATCCTAGTCCTACCAACCGAACAACATGTTCGGCGACTAAACCTTGGGAGATTACTACATGAGATGAGGTCAAGACCGTGTATATGAGATTCAAAGATGCACTCTCAAACATAACTACAAACATTTCAGATACTATCATCTATGATACAGCAGGTCCTATAGCTCCATCATTGATTTCGCCTACTGATAATTCTGCACACAATACCTGAACAGTACAATTGAGGTGGTCTACAGGATTTGATGCATGAGTAGGTATAAGTGGATATATGCGACAAGTAAGCACCGACAACTTTAGTTCTATATATCTTTCATGAAATACAAATAATACATGAATAAATATATCTGCGTTACCACAAAATACATATCAACGAAGAGTACACGCTCATGATTCTCTAGGTAATATGTGAGCACGAAGTAGTTGACGAAACTTTGTAGTGGATCTTACCGTACCGACATTGACTACGGGATATGTTAGTTCGTGAATGAGCGATACCAACCTATGAAATATTTATTACAAATGAATCATAAATATCCGTAGCGATGTATCTGATACAGGAGGATCTTTACTTTCATGAGCTACCTGTCAGTATGCTACAGGATCAACTCGAGCAACCGCGACCTATTCATGAGCAGGATGATATTGTGAAGTAACATGATTAAACTATCAAGCTGACTTTGCTATCAGATTTAGAATCTTAGATATAGCAGGAAATACCTGAACAAGTGTTACATGAAATTTCCTTTATGATGCAACACCACCATCATGATGAGCATTCACTATCAACAATGGTGCTACATGAACTAACACTACCTGAGTTACTTTAAACATTACTTGTCCAACTGATGGAGGAGTGGAGTACGTACAAGTATCCAATGGATCGGGTATGGATCCTGAAAATCGAACACCATGTGTCTCTAGTATATCATATACACTTTCGACAGGTGATGGAGTCAAAACCGTGTATATGAGATTCAAAGATGCACTATCAAATATAACTACAAATATTTCAGATACTATCATCTATGATACAGCAGGTCCTATAGCTCCATCATTGATTTCGCCTACTGATAATTCTGCACAAAATACCTGAACAGTACAATTGAGGTGGTCTACAGGATTTGATGCATGAGTAGGTATAAGTGGATATATGCGACAAGTAAGCACCGACAACTTTAGCTCTGTGTATCTTTCATGAAATACAAGTAACACATGAATCAATATATCTGCGTTACCACAAAATACATATCAACGAAGAGTACACGCTCATGATTCTCTAGATAATATGTGAGCACGAAGTAGTTGACGAAACTTTGTAGTGGATCTTACCGTACCGACATTGACTACGGGATATGTTAGTTCGTGAATGAGCGATACCAACCTATGAAATATTTATTACAAATGAATC
>Ga0247841_10009027_pt1 | contig 14092 bp, 14 predicted proteins | sample LaCruzMarch2015__2_FD_192410 | JGI IMG/M metagenome (GOLD analysis project Ga0247841, IMG submission 192410) | Freshwater microbial communities from meromictic Lake La Cruz, Castile-La Mancha, Spain - LaCruzMarch2015_18m | ecosystem: Environmental > Aquatic > Freshwater > Lake | place: Spain...
CCTGCATGCACGCCGTAGCTCCTTATTGAGCCCTCCACAGCCTCTGCAAGCTCGACGAGCTTTTTGACCCTCGGGTCGCTGTTAACAGCCGATTTCAGCTCAGGTACCTTGTTTATAGCGTCCCGTATTGTCTCATCCTCGGCAAGCAATGGAACAAGGTCAGAGATGTTCTGAACTTCTTTGACCGAGTAACCAAGCACCCTGCCTACGTCCTTGATGGCGCTCTTGGCCTTCAGAAAACCGAACGTTGCTATCTTGGTAACGTATTCAGCGCCGTAGCGGTCCACAAGATATTGGAAGACATCCTCACGCCTTCTGCTGCAAAAATCTATATCAAAGTCCGGGAGGCTTATCCTTTCCGGGTTCAGGAACCTTTCAAAGATGAGATCGTACCTTATTGGGTCAAGGTTAGTTATGCCAAGACAATATGCTACCAGCGACGCGGCGCCGGAACCTCTCCCGGGGCCCACAGGGACGTTATTAGCCCTGGCCCAGTTTATAAAGTCGCTGACGATAAGGTAATAACTTGCGTACCCCATTTTATTTATGATGCTGAGCTCGTGTTTTAAACGCTCGTCGTAGATATCCTTTTTATCCTCAGGAATATTTTTATTTTTCAATCCCTGTGCGGCTTGCTCTTCTATTTTTATTGCGCTCTCTTCCTCGGAATTTCCCATGACAGGCAGGTAGTGGATACCAGTCTTAAAAGAGAAGTTGCATTCATCTGCTATCTTCAGCGTATTAGTTATTGCCTGAGGGTATTCCTTGAAATATCCGTTCATCATCTCGTCGGCTGTTTTCACATAAAACTCGTCGGTGGACATCTTCATACGGTTCGTGTCACTCAGCATCTTTTTTGTGGATACACAGACAAGTACGTCCTGAACGAATGCGTCCTGTTTTTTTATATAATGGCAGTCGTTGGTAGCGACGATGGGGATATCGAGTTCCATTGATATCTGGACGAGCTTTTCGTTAACGAGATACTGTTCATCTATCTTGTTATCCTGAAGCTCAAGATAGAACCGCCCTTCGAACACGTCCTTGTACCATTTTGCGCGCGTCTTTGCCTCGGCCTCTCTCCCGTTCAGCAACAGCGACGCTATCTCGCCCTTCAGGCAGGCACTTAGGACTATCAATCCCTTGTTGTATTTTTCCAAGATCTCTTTGTCCATTCTGGGCTTGTAGTAAAAGCCCTCTTGGTACGCCGACGTAACAAGTTTGGAGAGATTCTTGTAACCCTCTTTGTCCTGGCACAAAAGTACCAAATGGTATGATTCGTTCACCCTCTCCAGCCTCGAGCCGCTTGTAAAATATCCTTCACATCCGATTATAGGTTTTACGCCTTTCTTTTTCAGCTCCTTATAGAACTTTACAGCACCGAACATAGCTCCATGGTCCGTAACAGCGCACGAATGCATCTCGTTCTTTTTAAGATAGTCGGCAAGCTCGTGTATCTTTATTGCACCGTCTAGGAGCGAATAGTTTGTGTGTAGGTGAAGATGCGTAAAACGCGACATTATTTTTTGGTCCTCTTATATATTTCATATAGCTGTACCATGTATGACTGCGCGGAATTCCATGCGATTATAAGCCCCCTGACACCGTCCCTGAAGCCGCCCTTGAATATGTAATTCATTTTGAACCTGAAAAGCGTTTTCAAAACTATCATGAAGGCAAAATTTTCCCTCTTGCCCTGGTTGAACTTTTTCTCTGCCAACAATCCCGCGTATTTAAGATTTACGTCGACGTGTTCCTTTATACTCTTAAAAGGTTCGTGATAAAGAAGGCTTGAAAGTAGAGCCGTCGACGAAGATGTCTTTAAGCTCTCATGTATAGTTTCGTTAGCGTCCCACTCAGCAGCGCCTTTTTTAAAAAGCCTTACCTGCCAGTCAGGATACCAGCCTCCGTGATATATCCACTCGCCAAGATAGCGGCTCAGGCGCTTCATTGCGAACACGCCGTGCCCCTGCCCGCCTGTTTGGATCACGTTAGGTATCTCTTTTTGTAATTCATCGCTCAGCCATTCATCAGCGTCTAAAGATAATATCCATTCGCAGCCGGCTTTGCCTAACGCAAAAGCCTTTTGCGCGCCATACCCCTTCCACTCGTTACTATAGACTTTTGCTCCTAAGGATTTTGCGATCTCAACAGTTCTATCTGTACTGCCCGAATCTACGACGACCACCTCATTAGCAAAAGGCACAGAATTTATACACCGCGCGATGTTGTCCTCTTCGTTCAGAGTGATGACGACCAAAGAGAGATTTAGTTTTGGAACAGCCATAGTGGACGAATATATACTGAAAAACAAAAAAGACTAATCAAAAATTGCTGGTTGCTGGAAGGCCTAGACGGCTTGCCGCCCCCCCCTAATTAATAATGGAACTTATGATACAAACATTATAAATAATGTCGCGAAAGTTTCAAGCAAATTCTTAGCGCCAACGTTCGATCTCTCTTTTAAGTTCGTCCTCTGAGGGTAGAACAAGCTTATACTTTGTAGCAAACAACTGGCGGTTCTCTTCAAGGACACTGTATTTGACAATGGTTGCATCTTTTTCGGAACAAAGGACTATTCCTATAGTTGGATTATCGTCACTGTTTTTTATTTTATCCTCGAACAAACGCACATACATATCCATCTGCCCGATGTCCTGATGAGTTAGTTCTCCGATCTTTAGGTCGACGAGGACAAAACATTTTAGGATATGATTATAAAACACGAGGTCGATAAAAAAATGTTTGGTTTCTGTGGTAATACGATACTGTCTGCCTATAAAAGAAAAACCCTTTCCAAGTTCCAACAGAAATTTTTGCAGATTATCTATTATGGCAGTTTCAAGTTCAGCCTCTGAAAACGATTTGTTGTCGGGTAGGTCTAAGAACTCCAGCACATAAGGATCTTTTATGAAATCAGGTAGTGTCGGTTTTTGAAGGTTCGGAGCAGAAATTTGTTGCGCTTGTCGAGGCTGTTTGGGCAATAATTTTTTGTTTCTGGTCGAGAGCGTCCTCTCGTAATAGAACGAATTTATGTTACGCTCTAACTGGCGGGTGCTCCAATTCTGATTTGCAGCCTCGTTAATGTAGTAGTCGCGTGCAGTTTTGTTTTCAACCCTCATAAGCAATCTGTAATGGGTCCAGGTCAATTCTCTACGCAGTGCGTAGAGAATCTTTGAATCGGGTTCAGAAAAGCCACGCAGTGCGTGGCTTTTTGTATTTTTACCACTGTCCAATTCACCACGCACTGCGTGGTGAATTGGACAACTCTTTGAAAATATTAAGAAAAATTGCCTAAAATCTCTTAAACCACTCACCGTAAATCCCTTCCCAAACTCCTTCGTCAGGGCCTTCGAAAGTTCCTTAATGACCCTCTCACCATAGCCAGCCTTAGCGCGGCCTTGTTGTTCCTCTTCGACGATCCTTCTACCGACTTTCCAGTAAGCTTCGACCATCGCAAAGTTAATCGCAGAATATGTTTTTGCCCTCGCTGTATGGAGTATATGTCTGATATCTTCAAAAAGTGGGTTATCCATTTAACTAAAGGGTGTGCAAAAAGACCACCTACGTAGACGGCTTTAATTCACGTTTTTTAGTGTCGGATTATGGAGCTACCTGACGGCCGAGCGTGGTCTAGAAGGCCTGGACGGCGGGCTATTAGTATTAGTTATTTTAGTTTCTTCCTGGCGATTTTTTCGGGCGTAGATAAATAATTATTTTTTGAGACTATAGATTTTTTAAGTCGCTGTTCGAGACGTTTACGGGCGTTGCCGGCGATGTCACCTCCGGCTTGTGAGTCTGACTTTAATTTTGGCATTCCTTTGGAATCTTCAACCCTATGGATTTCCGTCGTCGACCGTTCGCCCAGCATGGTAAAAATCAATTCAAGATCGTTCATGTGGTCTCTAAGACTTTCCCGCTCAAGACCTTTTAATTCCTTATACTCGCTCGGAGTAACTCCAAACGTCGCTTTGGATATTTCTGCAGTCAGTATCTCATAATCTTTTTGATCTTCAGCGCCTCTATTTTGCCACTCCTCTGTTAGTTCTTCACGTATTGCAATACCGCGCATACGTTTTTCTATCCAATCCTCGGAATATCCCTTGGCCTTATACAGCGCCCGAGTCCGTTTGGTCGCAAGCTCGGGGTCTTCTATCTCTTGGATACGTTCGTATCCTACACGAGCCAGCCAACGTTTAAAAGGCTCAGCTTTGGGCGAGGGAATGGATTGAATGATGCGGAATAACGTCTCTGTGTTGGCGCAATCGGTTTCTCTAAGCTTTTCATCTGGAGACTCTAATTTCAACTGTCGACAAAATGTCGACAGTTGAAATCCGTCTTCCGAACTAACCCTAGCTTTCATTTTGTACCAGTAGTCACGGGGATTAGCACTATCCGTCAGAGCGCCTATTACATCTACAACAGAGAACCACCACTCGTTATTGTGTAATACCCGCCTTATTGCCTTGCCCTTGAAAAGGGCGACCTTGTTTTCCATGACCTTATGGGGTGCAAAAAGGCCGCCTGCGCAAAAGGCGTTAATTCATGTTTTTTAGTGTCGGATCATGGAGCGACTTGACGACCCAGCGTGGTCAGGCTTTGCATGCTGCTTGTATATCTGATGTAATCGATCAGCCCTTTGTTGTATTCCCATTCCCTCGTCTTTAATTTATTAAAGCTCCTGATAAAATTTTCTCTCTTCAGCCTTATCATTTGTGGAAATATTCTCATGCCGAGGAAAGGTAGACCATGTAAACCGTTGTTTATCAACGTCGTTGGCTCTTTCACTTTGAGTTTCAATTTGTCCTGTAGAAAAACAGCAATGCTTTTGCTTAACCTTTTTAACGAATCCTTATCATCTCCAAAAACACAAAAATCGTCCATATAGCGAACATAGAATTTTTGGTGCTGTTCCTCTTTGACATAGTGGTCAAGTGCGTCAAGGTAAACATTGGCAAAAAACTGGCTGGTGAGATTTCCTATGGGAAGCCCTTTTGTTCCGTCGCCCCCTTTCGTTATTATCTTCTTGCATAAGTCAAGAATATACCTGTCCTTAATTTTACGCCGAATAACAGCGTTCATAACGTCGTGGTCTATGGAACCAAAGAACTTTTTGACATCCATTTTCAGGAACCAGCGGTTCTTTCGCAAAAAAACCTGAGCGCGTTTTATTGCCTTGTGCGTGCTTTTATCTTTTCGTGTCGCATAAGAATCAAAAATGAACTGCTTCTCATAAATTGGCTCAAGAACATTGACCAACGCATGATGTACGACCCTGTCCCTAAACTTTGCAATTGATATAACCCGCTCCTTGGGCTCAAAGATAGTAAAATAGTAATAACCACCGTGCACATAACTTTCGTTGGTAAGCTCCTCCTGCAAAAGAAGCAACTCTTTTTCCACGTGAAAAGCAAACTTATATGAAGTGTAATTCTTTGTGCTACGACGGGCTTTTTTATAAGCCGAATACAGATTCTCAAAGGACAAAAACTTTTCTTTAAGCGAGCCTACCCTTTGCACGATCGTATCCAACCGCCGAGCATTTTGCCAGCCTCGTTGATCTCAGCGGAGATGTGTTCATACTGCCCCATTGATATATATTTTTTGTTCATGCATATCTGTAACAGCGCCCTTATTTTTTCTATAGACAGATTTGTCCTTTGCAATATATCCTTTTTTTTCTCTTTCGCATATATCCCCTCAATTATCATTTCCAGAACATCAAGTGAGGTATTGGTTATGTGGCTACTCAGATTAAAGCGCACATCCTTTGGGAACTTTCCGCATACACCGAGCAGGTATTCCACAATATACTGCCATTTGACGTAGAGGGGATAGTCATTCTTCATTTATCGGGAACTCATAAAAAGTTTTTATTATTTCGGTGATGTCCTTGCCGTACTTTTCGACCTTTTTCCTGCCAAACCCGTTTATCTGTTTCAGGCTTTCCAGCGTCTTTGTTTCTCTGTTAATTATTTCCGCCAGTTGAGAGTTCCTTGCTATGACGAACGGTGGAACGCCTTCTTTTTCTGCGGTGGTTTTGCGCCATTCACGCAAACGTTCATAGCAAAGTTTACCGGCCTCGGTCAGCCCCTTTGGTTCATTGGCAAAATGCTCCAAGACCACTTCATATTCAATGAACACAGACCAAAATGAGTTCTTCCCGTCGGAGAAAAATTCGATTTTATTGTTCAAGACCCTTTTGTTTAAGCAGAACTTGTTTAACTCATCCGAATGAAAACTCTTTGTCGCTGTATTGAACGGGATTGTTATAATTTCGTATGGCATCCAGCAAGTTCTACCGTGACAGCTTTACATTGTCTATAAGATTAGCGCACATCCGAATAACGGTATTAAAGATCATTTTGAAATCTTGATTGCCCTCTAAACTTGCGACCGCTTTTTTCCAACCAGCCTCTAGAATAGAGGTATCAATGTTTTCCAGAAGACTTGAAAAACTATTAGGTATTGCTTCCTTTCTATACTCAAACGTTGCTGTAATAGCTTTTCTTAAAGTCTCTACATTACATTTAGGCAAAAGAATATGTAGATCAAAAATATCTTTTGATCTGGAGTTGAATGATTGCCTAGCAACAATGGCATGCAGCTTTTCAGCAACAGTGGTTTCCACTGGATATACACGCCAAGATATTTCATTGCCTTCAAGGATAGAAGCAATCTTGGTTTTTATGGGCTCGGGAGTAATGGGATCGCCATAACCAATATCTAAATTTACCAGCTGTGCCCTTTTAACATTTTTTAGCATTTGCCCTATGCCAGCTCTAAAAACAAGCCTTATGCCGCCATATTCGTTTTGCGTTTCCAAGTCTATTTCATCTTCGAATAAAAACCAAGTGCCGTCATTAAGGTCTGTGGATACTGCTTCTTTTACAAACTCTACTGTTTGTTTGATATTACCTTTTTCCAATACAGCATCTAAATCCCTTGTGTGTCTGCTGGAGGAATAGATCTTAACGGCGACATATCCACCCTTAAAGACAAGCTTATCAAACAATCCCTTGTTGTTAACGATCCTGACAAGCATTCTTTCAATAAGAAAGTCCGTTGCGAGTTCATGAATAGGAAATCCTTTTTGCTTGGCAAGATTATTGAGCCTTTGCCTTATAGACTTTCCAACATCATCATTACGTATCATGACGATATAGCCCCGTTGATTGATAACCAATGTTTTTTAATGACGTTTTTTTTATTCATCCTTTCAGCCATGTTGCCAATCTTACTTAAGGATGTTTGCTTGCTTTTAACAGCTTTAACTATCGCGCCAATAGCAGTATCAAGCCCTATCTTGCTGGCATACAGAAGAGCCTCAACAAGTGTTCGTTCCAGCGTAGTTATTTTGTAATAAGCATGCTTTTCAATACCAATGCTGGAAGATGAATATTTTGTCCTGATCAGCCTATAGAATTTGTTTGTAGTTTGTTTGCTGTCAGGAACTAACACCCATATTTGATGAGGGATCTCTTCTATCAAATTGTAATACGCGAGCGCCGATAACCCCCCTATTACAGAATTTTCTCCAAATTTTTTACAAGCCACGATAAAATCAAGTTCTTCTGGCTCAATATTACTTGTTCCTGTATAAAGATAAAACCCATGAGCCAATTTTTCTATTTTTTCGTCTTGGATGAGTTTATAAAACAGCGATCTTGGCAGACCAATTTTTCTGATATCACTTCTGGTAAAGACTCTAAGCTTTTCTAGCTTTTTAAGGTGATCCATTAATGTCACTATATCACATTTTTATAAGAAAGTGTTAAATAATGACATTCCAATTTATGCCCATGTTCGGATATATGCTGAAAATCAACGAATAATCTACCAACTATTTGAGCTTAAGTAGCAAGAAGACCAAAGAAATAAAAAAACACGGCTGAGGTCGTAGTTCCCATTTACGCAGCTTTTTTAATTGCCTGATAGAAGCTCATGATGTTTTGTATTGTAGGATTGGCGTCGTTGCTGACCATGTGGTAAAGGGCTCTCCTTGAGACGCCCATATCTTGAGCTATAGCAGTTTTATTATGTATTTTAATATATGCATCAACGACGTCTTTGAAAGCCTCGTAGTCTGAATGTTCAATACAATACATCAAAGCCTTCAAAATATCCTTGGGCTTTACTTGTTTCAAGTTATCGTCTGGGTTATATGTCATGATTTTTTTGGAGTTTCCTTGCTTTTTCGATATCCCTTTTTTGATCATGTTTATTACCTCCGTTAAGAAGAATTATTATTTTATTTTCCTTAATCACAAAATATATCCTAAAGTCGCCGACGTAAAAAGCTTTAATTCATATTTTTTAGTGTCGGATTTTGCACTATAGAAACGATTTCAGCACCTCGTCCATTTTTTCCGTGTTCTTTAGCTCGCAGAGAGGAAGCCTGACGCTGCCATCGCAGTAGCCCATGCGCTTCATTGCATACTTAACGGGGGCAGGACTTGTTTCTATGAAATTCACCTTCATAAGGCCCAACAACCCATAATGTATTTTTTCTGCTTTTGTGTAGTCACCCTTGTTGGCAGCGTCCACAAGTTCCTTCATCTGTTCAGGGACCTCGTTAGACACAACAGAAATTACGCCGCTGTAACCAGCCGATATCAACGGAAGCGTCAGGGCATCGTCACCTGACAAGAACACAAAATTAGGTGCTACCGCGGACACTTTTTTATGCATATCCATAGAAAAATTAACGTCCCCGCTCGCCTCTTTTATAGCGACTATATTCTTATGTTTTTCTGCAAGTTTTGCCACAGTCTCCGGCATTATCCAGCCGCCCGTTCTCCCCGGAATGTTATAAAGTATTATAGGAATGCTACCGGCTGCCTTACTTACCTCGCTGTAATGGAGTAACAAGCCGTCCTGTGTTGGTTTATTGTAGTATGGGCTTACAACTAGATATCCTGCAAGCTCGAGGCTGTTCAGCTTTTTTAATTTCTGTACAAGGGCACGCGTATTGTTGCTCCCAGTTCCAGCGACTATAGGAACGCGGCCTTTTGCTTTTTCTTTACAGAATTTCAACAGCGTATAGAGTTCATCGTCATCCAGTGTGGCACCCTCGCCCGTCGTTCCTGCTATAACGAGATAGTCAACACCGCCTTTTATCTGGAACTCTAAAAGTTTTTCCAGAGACGCCCAATCAATATCACCACCGTTCTTGAATGGGGTTATTAACGCTGTTCCCAGCCCAGCAAAATTAGATAAATTCATAATGATCCTCCGATTAAAACCACAGGCCCTTTAACGCGTAAGCCGTTTAACAAGCTCTACATCCGCAGGGACCCAATCATAGCCTGAAAGGGCTTTTATTTCAACCCACTTAAAGTCCATGTGCAGCGAACGGATATTTATGCGTCCAATCCAATATTTTACCATCCGCATCTGTTATTACGGAAAAGTCAGCCACAGATTGGGATACTACACTCTTGTCTAATGTTCGATACTCTTTCTAGCTTTTATGCTGCTTTTAAAGCGGCAGAGACCTTGCACTTTAATGTTTATTATGAAAAACAAAGTTAAATCTGAACTACAAACACAAAACCTATACGATCGAATAAGTAAAATTATTGAGGACGCCAGAGGGCGTTTGGTTCGTGCTATCAATACAGAGATGGTTGTGGCGTATTGGCATATTGGACGGGAGATAGTAGAGGAAGAACAAAAGGGCAAATCTAGGGCAGAATATGGAGAAAGACTGCTTGAAAATCTATCTAAGTGTTTATCTGAAAAATTTGGAGAGGGATTTGACGCTAATAACTTATGGAAAATACGGAAGTTTTATCAAACGTATCCAATTCTGGACTCAGTGCGTCCAGAATTAAGCTGGACCCATTATCGCACACTTATGAGAATAGATAACCCACAGGCGCGTTCATTCTACGAGGTTGAAAGCGTTAAAAGCAACTGGTCCGTTCGTGAGCTTGAGCGTCAAAAAGGTTCTCTTCTTTTTGAACGTCTTGCCCTGAGCAAGGATAAAAAAGGTCTATTAAAATTGGCACAAAAGGGGCAAGAGCTAAACACCTATAGGGATATGATCAAAGATCCCTATGTTCTAGAATTTACGGGCCTGCCCCCTCAAACAAAACTTTACGAAAACAAACTGGAGCAGACGCTTATAGATAATCTTTCAAAATTTTTATTGGAGTTAGGCAAGGGTTTTACATTTGTAGCACGTCAAAAAAGAATAACATTAGACGGTGATCATTTTTACATTGATCTTGTTTTTTATAACACGATCCTAAAGTGTTACGTGCTTATTGATCTAAAAATAGGCAAGCTCGCCCATCAGGACATAGGGCAAATGCAGATGTATGTAAACTTTTACGACCGTGAAGTAAAACAAAAAGATGATAATCCTACTGTAGGACTTGTGCTTTGTGAAAACAAGAAGGACGCTGTAATACGCTATACTCTTCCAAAAAACAACAAACAGATATTTGCATCACGATACAAGTTGTATTTACCGACGGCAGAAGAATTAATAAATGAGTTGAGAAAAGAACATGTACAGAACGCGGCGTTCAAGTTATGCTGGATAGTGATCTTGCAAAGCTTTATGGTGTTGATGTTAGGCGGCTTAATGAGCAGGTAAAACGAAATAAAGAGAGATTCCCTACGGAATTTATGTTTCAGCTAAATGAAAAAGAGGAAAATTCTTTAAGGTCGCAAATTGCGACCTTAAACCCAACTTCTTTAAGGTCACAAATTGTGACCTTAAACATCGGCAGCAGAGGTAAACATAGTAAATATCTGCCTTACGCGTTTACAGAGCAAGGCGTGGCAATGCTTTCCGCTGTTTTAAGGAGTGATACGGCTGTCAAAATGAGCATTCAGATAATGAATGCTTTTATATCTATGCGTAGATTTATCGCAACTAACGCACAAATATTTAAAAGGCTTGATACGCTTGAGATCAAGCAAGTAGAAACGGATAAAAAAATAGACACAGTATTAAACGCTATTGAAAGCAAAGAAGTTCAACCTAAGCAAGGCGTTTTTTACGATGGACAGATCTTTGATGCGTACAAATTTGTTGCAGACATTATACGTACTGCTCAAAGATCAGTTATCATTATTGATAACTATGTAGACGACACTATTCTGGTCTTGCTGTCAAAAAGAAGAAAAAATGTATGCGTTACTATCTTAACAAAAACAATATCAAAACAACTATTGCTCGACGTAAAAAAGTACAATGAACAATACCCGGTGATCAATATTAAAGAATTTAATAACTCTCATGACAGGTTCATAATAATAGACGAAAAAGTTGTATACCATTTTGGTGCTTCTTTAAAAGATCTGGGTAAAAAGTGGTTTGCGTTCTCAAAAATGGATATAGAGGCAACAGAGATGCTGGCAAACCTAAAGAACATATAAAAAGGTTCTCTCACAAGCTTACATGAGTTCTTTTTTGGCCTGTTGCCAGAGTTTTTCCTGTTCGTCGAGGGATAATTTTTTGAGTTCAGTACCTTTTTCGCGGGCAAACTTTTCCATCATTTTAAAGCGATGCCTGAACCTGTGCAGGGCTTCCCTGTGCACTTCCTCAGGGTCCATCTTCAAATGTCTGGAAAGATTGCTTACGGCAAATAAAAGATCGCCGAGCTCGTGTTCTATCTCTTTTTTGTCTTTATTTTTCAGTGAGGCTTTTAATTCTCCAAGCTCCTCGTCTATTTTATCCATTACACCGTCGACGTTCTCCCAGTCAAAGCCCACGCGTCCGGCTTTTTCCGTTAGACGCACAGCCTGAAGTGTTGCGGGCATGGACGTGGGAACACCGTCTATGGCTGAACGTTCGCTCCCGTCAGGGGCGAGGTTCTTTTTTTCTTTTCGTTTAAGGTCTTCCCACTGTATCTCCACGTCGCGGGAATTATTGACGCTGGCGTCCTTGAAAACATGCGGATGACGATGGAGTAATTTATTATAAATTCCGTCTATAACATCCTGAAATTTAAAATATCCATTCTCCTCAGCGACCTGAGCGTGAAATACGACCTGAAGCAGAAGATCGCCCAGTTCTTCTTTCAAATGCTCAAAGTCCTTGTTCTCCACAGCCTCTATAACTTCGTAGGCCTCTTCCACAAGAAATCTTTTTAGCGTATCGTGGTCCTGTTCTTTATCCCAAGGACAGCCTTCCGGGCTACGGAGTTTTGCCATTACGTCTACAAGCTTTTGTATGTCTGTCTTCATTATTCTTCTGTCTTTTTTGGTCTCAACACAGGAAATAAGATCACATCTCTAATAGACGGTGAATTCGTCAACATCATTGCAAGCCTGTCTATGCCGATCCCTAACCCTGCCGCAGGAGGCATACCGTGTTCAAGGGCTTCAATAAAATCATTATCAAAGTGATGCGCTTCCTCGTCGCCCTTCTCTTTTTTCTTCAGCTGGTCCATAAAACGGCCCTTCTGGTCTATCGGGTCGTTCAACTCGGTGAACGCGTTGGCGATCTCTCTGCCGTCGATGAACGCCTCGAACCTCTCCGTTACCGATGGGTCGTTGTCAAAGCGTCTGGCCAGCGGAGAAACCTCCACAGGGTAATGAGTTATGAAGGTCGGGTCTATAAGTTTAGGCTGGGCTTCCTCGTCGAATATGATCGCTATCATTTCTCCTAAACTTACATCTTTACCCAACGTCGCTCCATAATGTTTTGTTTTTATATATTTCATTACAGCATCTTTATCCATTATCGCCTTCTCGTTGATCCCCGGGCAGTGCTTTAATACAGCGTCGTGCATTGTCATCTTCGCCCAGGGGCGTTTAAAGCAGAGGTCCTTGTCCTGATACTTTATTGTGTCAGTCCCGTAGAGCTTCTGCACCATTGAACTTACAAGGTCTTCCACCAGCTCAATGTGGTTCTCATAAGTACCATACGCCATATAAACTTCCAGCATCGTAAACTCGGGGTTGTGGAAAGTAGATATACCTTCGTTCCTGAAGTTCCTGTTCAATTCAAATACCTTCTCAAAACCACCGACCAACAGCCTCTTTAAATAAAGTTCCGGCGCTATCCTCATGTAGAGATCCATGTCCAGCGTGTTGTGATGAGTTATAAATGGTTTTGCCACAGCGCCGCCAGGGATAGGCTGCATCATTGGTGTTTCGACCTCAAGGAACCCTTTTTCAGCAAGGTAATTCCTTATGTAATTAACTATGAAGCTTCTCTTTTTAAATACTTCCTTTGATTCCGGATTAACAATAAGGTCCAGATAACGATGTCTGTATCTTGCCTCTACGTCGGTGAGTCCATGAAATTTTTCAGGTAGTGGGCGTAACGCCTTTGACATGAGCACAAGTTTTTTTGTATGTATCGCAAGGTCGCCCGTTTTTGTCTTAAAACATTTTCCCTCTACACCGACGAAGTCGCCTATGTCAACGTGCTTGTAAATAAAAAATTCCTGCTCGCTTATGTCTTTTTTTGATATGAACGCCTGAAAGCGTCCCTCCTGATCAGCGAGTAAAATGAACCCCCCTTTACCAAAGTCTCTGACCATCATTACCCTGCCGGCGTACCTGAACTCTCTGGTCTCTTTTTCAAGGTGCTCGGAGTTCAGGTGACCGAACATCTCTGTCAATTTTATAGACGTAGTATTCGGTTTAAAATCAGAGCGAGGATATGGTGATACTCCCTGCTCCCTTATTTTTTCCATTTTTTCTATTCGAACTTTCCGCTCATCGAATTTCGCTTCTGGTTTTACGTGGTCTTCCATAAAAACGTCCCCCTTACAATCTAATCCTTTTATGATATGTTATGCTTAAATCAAGTATGAAAGTGATAAAAAACATTATCGAGAGACTTGAAAGGCGTTCTTTTCTGGTCGGTATATCGCTCTCCGGCATCGCTGCTTTCATATATTTCTACACTATCCAATTTGTGACGCCGTTCATGCTGGGCGAGGATTCGTACTACCACATAAAATTCGCATATCTCTCAAGAGTTAACGGGATAATAAGAAGTTTTCCTTGGGCACAGTTCAGCCTCTGGAAAGACCACTTCTATGATAAGGAATTCCTGTACCATTTATTGCTTCAGCCGTTCACGTTCGGTGACCTGAACTACGGCGGCAAGCTTGCTGCT
>Ga0247841_10009028_pt1 | contig 14092 bp, 15 predicted proteins | sample LaCruzMarch2015__2_FD_192410 | JGI IMG/M metagenome (GOLD analysis project Ga0247841, IMG submission 192410) | Freshwater microbial communities from meromictic Lake La Cruz, Castile-La Mancha, Spain - LaCruzMarch2015_18m | ecosystem: Environmental > Aquatic > Freshwater > Lake | place: Spain...
CCATTTGTGGGGAACAGAGCGTTAACAAAGTCAGAGAATTACTCGGCAACCCGAAAGTTCAAGAGACTTCCGTTCTAACAAATGCAGTGATAAGCCGCTCTCTCATCTCCATCGTGGGATTGGTTGGCGAATACCGCATGGATGCGACAGAAGCAAACTCTCTCATTGATCTTCTGTTACGTGCAAATCGAGAACCGCTTTCCCCAATCACTTTATCAAAGCCTTGCCGACTCGCAACGGAGTATCGTCATGCGGGAGTAAGAGAACTTTTTCCGATCATCCAAAAATTAGAAACACTGGCAAAAAACCCAGCACATCAGCTGAGTTTTGATAATCTACCTCCTCTTCCCGATTTTAGAGATCGCCATATATTTAAAACATCTTGGGAAAATCAGGATAGAAATCGCTATCCAGAAGTTTTAGCAAATGAAAGAACCCGGTTTACAATCGATGGCGACCGAAGATTTTATTATAATGCGAACTGGGTATTAGACAAAAAGATGTTAGTGGCCCAAGCTCCATTAGCTTTTGAAATCGCAGAATTTTGGAAAATGGCTGTAGTATCGAATTGCAGCGCCATCGCGATGCTTGTTAACCCGGGAGACGCCTCTTCCGAGTACTGGCCGGCCCCAGGTCAAGAGATTGAGATATCCTCCTTTATCGACCGAACAGCATCGGTCAAAGTTCGCAACATCTCAGAAACAACGTTGGATCGAGTGCAAGGGCACAACATAAAGCAGAGAGTCTTTCAGGTCCGAATAGGAAATCAAGAGCCGCATATCATCACCCAGTTTCATCTGGAAAACTGGCCGGATCACGGATTGGTTCCTCCTGAAGTTTTAGGAAAATTCATCCAAACCTTAAACCGGCACAACGAAAAAAACCCCGAAAAACCTCTGCTCGTTCACTGCAGCGCCGGCCTGGGGCGTTCCGGAACGTTAGTTGCAGCAATGGAATTAAATGCGCGATATCGAGAAGGCGACGATCTGCAAAGATTGCTCTTCAATGTCGCCTCCGAAATCAGAGATCCGGACAGAGGGCGAGTCGGCCTCATTCAACATCCCGGTCAGTATGAACTTTCAGCAAAAGCGGTTCAGTGGCTTCGCGCGCAACAATAGCTCGAGATTAACTGTAAATAATAATATCGGCCATGTACAAGCAGATCTGAGGACAATAAAGCACTCCTCGTATGCCAAACATGAAATTGCTCAATCTTTTCACTTCTTTATTGCCATGGATTGCCTTTAGCATTCTATTTTCCCTCTACCCTTCTCTCGCACTGCCGGCCGCCATTGTTCTCAGCTTACTTTTTTGTTATCCAAAACTGCGCAAAGGTTTTATTCTAGAGTGGGGATCGCTTCTCTTTTTTATTACTTTATTTATTGATTATCAGATATTTAATAATCTTTGGTTGATGCGGCACATTTCGATTTTCATATCATTTTTTTTCGTCGCCGTTTCATTTATTTCGCTGTTGATCAAACGGCCTTTCACTTTGCAATATGCCAAGCTGGAAGTGGATAAAAAATTGTGGGCCTCGCCTTATTTTTTACGTGCCAATCAGATCATAACAGCTGTTTTAGGATTCATTTTTCTCTTCATGGGTCTCGCCAATCTATACCGAACCTATTTTGGCAGCGGCCCTAATCGGTGGATCGTTTGGGGTATCGGCCTCGCTGTACAAATTATCTTTCTCGATCGATTTCCGAAATGGTATAGAAAAAAGCATTTCAAAAAAGAAAAGAAAGCTCTGATAAAATGAATTGGTTAGACGCTTTCCAACATCACAATCCTTCACCAATATTCACTGCAGTATATACCGAAAGTGACTCAAAAATCGGTTTTTCGGCTTAAAATGATAAATACGCCAGAAGTCGTTAAAAGAAGAGCATCTTGGATTACAAAATGATAATTTAGATAACAGACTTGGGATGAAGAAAAAAGCATTTGAAAATAGATGAAGGAAGCATAAAGCGACGAACAAAAAAGAGTTCCGGGGCCAATCGATTGGCTTTTTTTTCTAAAGAGATGAAGAACGGCCATTAATGCTAAATTGTGGAGAAACATTTCAAAAAGACTTTTCGAATAAGCAATCGTCAAAGGAGCATTCCACAAACTCCAAAGCAACAAAATAACACCCCCTCCTTTATAAGGATCGTTTTTCCATTTTTCCCATAGATAACCTCTCCAACAAACTTCACCACCAAGAAGTGATATAAAAAACAAAAACAAAAAAAGGACATAGTATGAAAAGAAATAAGTAAATGCATTTCCAGTTCCTACTATTCCGTAAACATCAACTTCACAAAATCGTAGACCAATAAAAAAGCTCAGCGCCCCTAAAAAAAAACCTCCAGAAATAGATACTAAAAAATAACGATCGAACTTTGGAAAAAGGGAAATCTTTATTTTGTTAATATGGGCCCATAGCAACCCAAGTATCCCTGGGATCCAACCATAAATCAAATCTAACCATAAATAACTATGGTGAAGGCCACCTGTCTTGAGAACAAGACAAATGACCGCTAGAGAAAGAATTATTAATAAATAAACAATCCCCATTATTTATCCTTTTCCTTTCATAAAAAAGTGGCAAGCCCAATATGCTAATTTACAACCTATAAGACAAGCTCCCGTTTCCGGCCCAGAATTAAAAGTATGGCATGCTTGAACACAGATCTTCTCCGCTTCATGACAAGCACCGGCAAAAGCTGTTGGCAAAAGGGCAAGAGAGCAAATAGCCACTAAAGTTATAGACTGGGCATTACTTACCATTTGCATAGGAGAAGCAAGTCTTGGTAAAAATGGAACGATTGCTGATATGGACATAATTTTCCCCGTAGGTTCAAAAACGTCGAGCATATTAAGTAAAGTAAAAATTTTTCACAATTTATAAAGATTTTTTTAAAAACGCATTATAGAAATTATTTAAAATGGCGCCCATGACTGGAATCTGATGCGGCAATCAACATATTTTTGTTCACTAAATCTCTTTTGTGCGAATCAGGTCTCATTTTTTGTCGACCGGCTAATAGCAGATCTGCGCCTGCCCCCTTTTCAAGCACTTATTCGTCATCTAAAAGTGCCATTGAATTTATCCTTAAATCTTTTGATTTTTTGAACTTCGTTAACTTACAAGAAGTTATCTTCGCTCTCCAAAATCGTCATTTCGCAAGAATAATTCAAAATCTTCAAATGGCGAGTTTCCCAGCATCTTCTTAAGTCCCTGCTTATTCCAGCTAGTCCCTATCGCCTTTTTGTAGACCCTGTGATTTCATTAAACTTGCTTTATCTATCAAATTAAAATTTTATTTGTCATTGATTGTAAAAAAGTTATGTCAAACATTTCATAAATATCTGTAATATCGTCGGCCAGTTCTAAAAAAGAATTTATTTATGGCGATTGTACTCCATAGAAATTTTCCTTTGGTACCATTTGGAGGAAACCATATCCAAAGGCTAGGCCTAGTCGTGATTATGGCCCTTGCACTGCAGGTTATCTCGAAACTTCCTAAGGCAAGCGCATTAGGACACTTTTGGGGAAATGTTAAAAAAGACTGCTACGAACAATGCAGATCATTGCATGGCTTTAAAAGACAATTTTGTTTTTGGTTCTGTAGTACGATTAAACACTTAGCAAAAAATAACTTATCAACAAAAAGAGAGAAATTATGGCTATTGCACTTATTGGAAATTTTCCATTGATGCCTTTCAACGGCAATCTTGGCCAAAATCTGTTTACCGTTGTCGTCACAGCTTTAGTACTGAATGCTCTGTCTAACCTGCCATTAGCCTCAGCTGCAACACCAATAGAAAAAGAAGTTTGTGAGTTGATTTGTTCACCACTTCCCGGCAACTCTAAGGATACTCCAGAAAAAGTCTGCCAAGAAATTTGCAAACAGGGAGGAACCATCACAAGAATGAGAGAGTACGTCCAAGGAAAGATTGGACCATGGATAAAACCTGTGGAGAAAATATTTCCATTCCTTGATTGCACAGTTATTTGTAGTCCAACCTATGGAACCGGTAAGGTTCTTCTTGAAGGGGGTACAGCTCTTTATAAAAAAGACATTAAAAATCTCGGTCTGACTGCAGCAAAAGGTGGTTGTACTGCCTTGCTTGTAGGCGACTTGATTTATCCAGGTTCTGGCACTGCCGCATGTTATTCATGTTGTGCAGCTCTGAAAGGAACAGGGGTGATCTAAAATGAATGAAATATTAAGATTTCCGAATAGTTTGGACACAATGTCAAAAAAAAATGGTTTTATAAGAGAACCCCGTCCTGAAGGACGAAGAATGATTTGCACGGGGCTTCACTCCATTTCCAAACTCGAATCTGAATTACTACCCGCCCCTAAAGGATCGGGTTTCATCTTGGATGAAAAAAAATCTATCCCAACTAAAATTCATGAAATTTCGAAATCTTTTTTCTCTAACCATAGAACTTTGTCAGACGTTGCATGTCATCTAGATCATTTGAGCGTAGGATGCCTTTTAGCTTATGATGTTTATAACCTGTTTAGCGGTAAATCAAATAGATTTCGGATTCCAGAATTGACCGTAAGGACATTTTTGGTTGAGGTTGCTCTTGCTGTGGCAATTATCGGTATTTCAGAAAGTGCTCGAAATCTGAGAAGTTCTTTAAAAAAAAAGCTCGTGCATTGTTAGTAGAAAATTAAAAATGCAGAAAGAGTTAATTGATCACCTCTCACCTCGTTAGATCCCATCGCGCCCTCTCAGTTTCTCCTCAAAGGTTCTTCATATCTCTCTCATTAGGTCCGCGTTCCGGATTCCCTTTGGTCTGTTGCATCTACATCAATTCTTCCGAGTAAGAATCGGGCATCGGATTCCATTGCATCGTTATCATATAGCTTGCCATGACCCAACCCATTAATACGACAAGTTATATAAAAATTTTTTGGAATTACACTTAAAAAAACTCCAGTTGCGAAAATAGGTCTTTTAGACCTAAAATCGAAGCCATATGAAAAAGAACACCACAAAATATGCAGTCTTAGGATTGCTCACCATCGAGCCCTTATCCGGCTACGAAATAAAAAAAATGATCCAAAACAGTCTCGCCTATTTTTGGTCCGAAAGTAATGGACAGCTTTACCCAACGCTCAACCAGTTACTCAAAGAGAATTGGATTGTTATATCAGATAACCAATCAACGAGTAAAAAAAAGAGCAATCGATATGAGATTACCGAGGCCGGGCGAGTTGAATTACAAAAATGGATGTGCCGGGAAGAAGAAGAAAAATCCATTCATCGAGATGAAAACCTGCTCAAATTGTTTTTTGGATCCAACATCTCGAAAAAAGAGTGCATTCAGCGTCTGAAAAACCGAAAAAAACGACTCCAAGAGAAGCTGAAAGAATATCGGGCAATCGAAAACAAACTCCGGAAAGATTCGACCTCTCCCCATTTCATTTATTGGCTTTTGACTGTTAATTGCGGCGTTTGCGGCGTACAAGCCGCCATCAACTGGTGCCGCAATTCCATTATCACTCTAGAAAAGGCTCAGCGAGATGAAATTTCTAAATAGTTTCAGTACGTTTTTGCCCTGGATGGCCTACGGCATTTTATCTTCTGTCTTCCCCCCATTGGCATTTCCCGTCGCCGCAATCGGCTTTCTATTTTCCTATGCAAACCTAAAAAAGGGATTTATTCTCGAATGGGGATCGCTTCTCTTTTTCATCATCTTGGCCTTAAATTATTATGTATTTAAAAACCAATGGCTGTTTCAACACCTTTCGATTTTCACATCATTCTTTTTTGTCTCCACAGCCGGAATTTCACTACTGATACGCCGCCCATTTACCTTGCAATACGCCAAATTGGAAGTGGATCAAAAATTCTGGAACAATCCTCTTTTCTTCCGAGTCAATCAAATCATGACCGGCGCTTTAGGAATCATTTTTTTTGGAACGATGCTCGTAAACCTATATCGATATGCCCACCCGGGCGTTCTCAATGGGTGGGCAATATGGTTCATCATGTCATTGGCACAAATTATTTTTATCAGGAAGTTCCCTAAATGGTATACAAAAAGACACCTGCAAAAAACAAAAACTGAGTCCATCACATGAAAATTACAGCAATCAACGGCAGCCCGAAAGGCAAGAAAAGCACAACCTATCTTATGGTTGAAGAGTTTCTGAAAGGAGCTCGGGATCTGAAAGCCGAGACCGAGCATATTTTACTTTCAAACTTGAAGATCCATCACTGCATCGGCTGTCTTTCTTGCTGGACAAAGACGCCGGGCATTTGCGTATTTCATGACGATATGCAAAAGATCAATCTCTCGGATAGCGACATCATTCTCTTTGCCACGCCTCTATATGTAGATAATATCTCCGGACTCTTAAAAAACTTTATGGATCGAAACATTTATTCCGGAGTTCCGACGATAACAAAAGATGCCAAAGGCGAGGCAGTCCATCCAAAAAGACAAAAAGTTCGTCCGAAGATCATGATCATGGCCAACTGCGGTTTTCCGGGGCAATCCCATTTTGAAGTGTTAAAAGTTCTGTTTCGACGAGTTGCTCGAAACTATCAAACCGATTTGATTGGCGAAATCTATCGAGATGAGGGACCTCTATTAACATGGCCTGAAGCAGGACTTAATGAAATTGTCGAGAAATACAAGCTTCTCTTGCGGCAGGCCGGAAAAGAGATCGTTCAGAATTTAAAAATCAGCGGCACCACGCAAAAAGCGCTCGAAGAAGAGCTGATTCCTCAGGATCTCTATCTTCAACATCATAATGAGTTTTTTAAACAGTTTTTAACGAAATGAAAAAAATCATTTTTTTGCTTTTAATAGTCTCTTCGCTAATTGCCTCACCGCGGGCCATCGTCTTTGATTTTAATGGTGTGATGACTCGAGAGCCCAACCGCGAAACCATTTACCCGTTCTTACACGAAACCCTGCATCTATCGAAAGCGGAGTTTGAAAAAGTCTATGAAGCGCTGCTGTCCGGCAAAACCGATAGAGAATTTTGGCGATCGTTAGCCAAAGAAAAAGGTGTTCATCTACCAGATACTTGGGGAAAAAATTTCAGAGCCATCATGAGAGATTCTTTTGCCAATCCGGAAATGTTTGCTTTAGTGGATCGCTTGAAACAGAAACAGCTCCCACTGATTCTCTTTTCCAATATGGATGCAATCCCGGCCCGGCACTTTCGAGAAATGGGGCTATTTGAACCCTTCGATCGACATATTTTCGCTTTCGAAATCGGCGCGGCAAAGCCTGATCCCAAAGCATATCAAATTCTCCTACAAGAACTCGACCTTCCTCCTGAAGACATTATTTTTATCGATGATCAGCCTGAAAACATCAGAACAGCAAAAACTCTCGGAATGAACGTCATTCTATTTCAATCCGCCAGCCAACTGCAGGAAGAACTCGAAAATTACACACAATCACCGTAGGGAGGTGCTGGGCTTAATGCGCAACAAAACGACGATACGCAGTAATGCAGCCGGCCGCTACGCCGCTAACCAAGGAAATCGTCAACAGTGTCGTTGGATACCCCGATAATAGATTCAAGGGCATCAATAAAAATGGGGTAAAGCCGCCGATGAGTAAACCATTCACTGCGTTTGTTCTGATCTCTTCTGAGCCAACGATGCGATTAAATAGGCTTTTTACCACAAACCCCGTTACCACTCCTCCAGCTCCTGCTAATCCAAATGCTCCTGCTGCTTGTACTGCTTTTCCTGCTGCCCCCAGTGCTACTCCTAATGCTGCTACTCCTAATGCTGCTGCTGATGCTGCCCCCAGTGCTACTCTTACTGCTGCTACTGCTGTTGCTCCTGCTACTCCTACTGCTGCTGCTGATGTTGCTCCTGCCATTAACGATGCTGCTGACATATCTTCTACTACTGGTCCTCCTACCATCAACACTGCTGATCCCCCTGCAATTAACCCCGCGGCTCCTGCCATTAATCCAGTAACTGCAGCAAAAGCTCCATCCACCAAGCATGGTTTTAGATTTTGAAAAACACGCTCGGCCATCGAGGTTAGCGGAGAAACATCAAGAACACAGAAGTCAAACGGACATCTCGGTTGGTTACCGGAATTAATTCTACTTTGTACCCATGCTTTCAAGCAGGACTTATGCATCGGATCATGATTTTCACCACCTTCATGTGTCCAAATGTTTAATTTTTTATAATCTTCTCGCGTAAACGTTTCATAACAAATTCCGCACTTTAAAGGATCTCTCTCTAAAGCCTCATTAAATCTTTCTATATTAGAGGGAACACACATAGCCATACTAACCCCTGATGTTAATTATTGTTATAATTATACAATAACAATTTGTTTATTGAAATAGTTTTTTGCGTCTCGATGTAAAAACAAATTTAATTATTATAGTAATGTATAATTAAAAGTTTAATTAGTGAAGCGCATGGGATTAATGCGCAACAAAACGACGATACGCAGTAATGCAACCGGCTGCGATGCCGCTAACCAAGGAAATCGTCAACAGTGTCGTTGGATATCCTGATGATTGATTATATATTAGAGCGAAAGCGCCGATGTATAAACCCATCATTACGTTTTCTCTGTTCGCTTCTGAGCCAACTATGCGATTAAATAGAGTTTTTACCACAGACACCGTTACAGCTCCTGCTGCAGCTGTTCCCGCCAGTGTTACTGCTAAAGCTGCTCCTACTCCTACTACTGGTACTGCTCCTACTTCTAGTGCTGCGCCTCCTACTACAGCTCCTACTGCCGCTACTGCCGCTACTGCTCCTACTCCAGCAGCCGCTGTCGCTACTGCTGCTGTTCCTGCTAATGATGCCATTACTACTACTCCTGCCTTTAGTGCTGCGTTTCCTACTACTGCCGCTCCTGCTTCCAGTAGTGCTGCCCCCGCTACTTCTGCTATTACTCCTGCTCCTGCTCCTGCTACGGCTACGGCTACTTCTGCTGCCCCTGCTGCTCCTGCTGCTGCTGCTGCTTCTGGCACTCCCGCTACTGCTCCTCCTGCTGCTGCAGCCACTAGTGCTGCCCCTGTGAATCCTACTCCCACTGCTCTTGCTCCTGCTACGGCTACTCCTGCTGCTCCCGCCATTAATCCAGTAACTGCAGCAAAAGCTCCATCTACTAAGCATGGTTTTAGATTTTGAAAAACACGCTCGGCCCTCGAGGTTAGCGAAGAAACATCAAGAGCACAGAAGTCAAACGGACATCTCGGTTGGTTACGTGAATATAGGCTTGTTAGCACCCATTTTTTCAGGCAGGACTTATGCATCGGATCATGATTGTCACCACCTACATGTGTCCAAATGTTTAATTTTTTATAATCTTCTCGCGCAATCGTTTCATAACAAATTCCGCATTTCAAAGGATCTCTCTCTGAAGCATTATTAAATCTTTCTATTTTAGCGGGAACACACAAAGCCATATTAACCTCTGATATTAATTATTGTTATAATTATACAATAACAATTTGTTTATTGAAATAGTTTATTCGAATTAAAATATTATTGTAAGAGTATAATTAAAAGTTTAATTTACTCAAATATAAAGATCTCTAAAAAGAATAAATTGAACTGTTACTCGTTCACCAGCCGCTTCGATCGAATTCAAACCTTTATCTAGAAGAAAAGGAGAAGCATGATCTTGGCTCGGCTTTGTACATTTTTTAGAAGTTAGAAATAGTGTATACAAAGTTTTTGCCGTTTACTCATTACATATGGACAAAGTCCAGCTTAGTCCTTTTTAATGGTAAATCCTCATTTGGAGAGAGCCCCCCAAGCTGTTCAAGGTCATCCACTTCTTTTAAGGAGAGATTTTCAGAACGCTCAACGGGCGCTTCCTCTTCACTTTGCGCGGAAGATTTCGGATAGATCTCCTCAAAACGGGAGGAACCTCTTGTCATCTTTTCATTAATTCCTCGCTGGGCCTTGATATCATTTTCGAAGCTAAATAAAACCGCTGTATTAAGACCGACGGCAAGAGGAATTTTGGCAGCGCAGTTTCTTTGACCACAACCTTTTTGGCACGGCCGGCGTTCGGTATACACAATCCTGATCCGATCTCGTTGATTTCGCACCGATTCCGGAAGCTTGTCAAGAGCGATCATTTCAGAATGTGGATATTCCCCCATTCTACCTCTTGTTGCAGCAATAACATATCCGCCGAGTTCAGATTCAGAAGGACGATAAAGGATAAGCGAAACATTTCTGCCAGCCAAAACTTCAGGATGATCCTTCCGGTATTGAATCACTCGATCGGTTATCGGATTTCCGCCATATGAAATCTGATCTCCGTTCATTGGAGGAGATAGAAAACCACGGACTTGATCAAGATTTCGTTTCCTAACCCTTCCCATTTCGACATTTCCATTCCCTAACACGGCCGCTTTCATCAAAGGTGTTACCGACACTTTCGTGTGCTTATAATCAGGCGTCCTGAATTCCTCAGGAGCTCGCTGCAATGTTTTTACCACACTCGGACTGGTCATTACAGAATCACTTAAAAAAGACATATTGCAATCATCCTTTCTTTAAATAAACTATTTTATCACATCAAATATTACGCTGCAATTAAAAATCTTCCTATAATTCAACATGTTCACAAAAACTCAACACCCTATAAATAAACATATTAGAATCCTTTCTTTCAAAAAATGAACAAAGACACGATAATTTAATTTTTGTTAATTAATGAAATATCAAAGCATTGCAAATGCGTCACTTATCTGTTCAATCACTTTCAAAATCATACCGCATTCCAAAACACAAAAGAGGTTTTTGGAATCAGTTAACTGCACTGTTTTCACATCAATATGCGGTTAAAACAGCTCTCGATTGCGTTTCATTCCACATCGACGAGGGCGAATTAGTCGGATATATCGGCCCCAATGGAGCGGGAAAAAGCACCACGGTAAAGATTTTGTCAGGGATCCTGGTTCCCGAAAGCGGAGAGGTGCAAGTTCTGGGAAAAACTCCCTGGAAGCACCGGATCGAGATCGTGCGTCAAATCGGTGTCGTTTTTGGCCAAAGAACGCAGCTATGGTGGGATCTGCAAGTCATCGAGTCGTTCGAACTCTTTAAAGCCATCTACTCCATCCCTGAGCCGAATTATCAAAAAACATTGAAAACCCTCATCGAAACATTGGATCTCTCCGAGCTTTTGCATGTTCCCGTTCGTCAGCTCAGCCTGGGGCAGCGGATGCGCTGCGATCTGGCGGCATCGCTTCTCCACTGTCCAAAAATTCTTTTCCTCGACGAGCCGACCATCGGTTTGGATGCCGTCAACAAATTGGCTGTGCGCGACTTTATCCGCCACCTCAATCAGAAACAAAAAGTCACGATCCTTCTGACCACTCACGATATGGATGACATCGAAGCGCTTTGCAAGAGAGTGATCGTATTAAACGAGGGCAAGATCCATTTCGACGGGGCTCTGGAAAACTTGCGAAAAAAGGTCTTACCCGAGAGAAGGCTCGTCGTCGATTTGCTTCAGGAACATGATAAGATCTCAGAAAATGGAGCCGAGTTCATCAAACAGGAGGGACATCGCGTCTGGCTTCATTTCAATCCCACGATCATTTCCGCTCCCGAACTAATTGCCCGAATCACAGCCAAACACGCTGTGACCGATCTATTCGTGGAAAATCCACCGATTGAAGAACTAATCGCCAGACTATACGGGAATTGCCATCAATGAACGGTTATCTGGCCATTTTAAAAATACGCATGAAGGCTCTATTCCAATATCGGGCGGCTGCCCTGGCTGCGATAATGAATCAGCTTTTTTGGGGCATTCTCATGACGATGATTTTTCGCGCTTTTTTTTCTTCCACATCTACCTCCCACCCCATTTCGTTATCACAATCAATCACTTTCATCTGGCTGTCACAAGCTCTGCTCCAACTTCTCCCCTGGACGATCGATAAAGAACTCGAATCGCAAGTTAAAAATGGCAATGTCGCCTATGAACTGATTCGTCCATTGAATCTATACACTCTTTGGTTCGTTCGATCCCTGGCCATGCGGCTCGTTCCCACAATCACGCGCTGTCTTCCGATTTTCTTGATTGCCGAATGGTTCTTCGAATTGCAGCCTCCCATTTCATGGAACGCGGGAGCCCTATTTTGTCTGTCGGTCATTTTTGCCTTTTTCCTATCATCAGCGATCACCACTCTTGTGATTATTTCCCTATTTTGGACGATTTCAGGAGAAGGAATTCAGAGGCTATTGCCCCATTTCAGTCTTCTTCTTTCCGGAATGACCATTCCTCTCCCTCTCTTTCCCCAATGGATGCAGCCTTTTTTAAATATCCAACCCTTTCGAGGGATCATGGATATTCCCTGCAGAATTTATACGGGAATCATTCCCGAGGCCGATGTATGGATATATATTGGCTTCCAATTAACCTGGATCGTCGGTCTTGTTCTATTTGGGCAGTGGCTAATGAAAAGAGCCACCCGCCGTTTTGTAATCCAGGGAGGATAAAATGCTCTTTTGGAAACTCATTTCGGTTTCAATCCGCTCGCAAATGCAATACAGCGCCTCGTTTATCACGCTTTGCCTCGCGCATTTTTTGAGTACCTCTGTCTACATTTTAGCGATAGGAGTCTTATTCGACCGTTTTCATATAGTCAAAGGATGGACGTTTTATGAAGTAGGACTGATCTATGGCATTGTCCATATAGGCTTTGGTTTAGCCGAGTCGTTTGCGTGCGGATTCGAGCGCTTTAGCCAAATGCTGATTCAAGGAGATTTTGACCGGGTGCTGCTCCAGCCAATCAACCCGCTCATTCAGATCGCTGTTCACGATATACAACTCATGCGGCTAAGCCGCTCGGTTCAGGGAGGGGTTGTTCTAGCCGTGAGTTTATCCCACTTCTCTTTTACGCTATTTTCGATTCATAGCCTGGTGATTATTCTTTCTATCATAGGTACTGCAAGCTTTTTTTATGGGCTACTGGTGATCCAGGCAGCGATTTCTTTTTGGACGCTTGAATCATTAGAAATCATGAACATCACGACATATGGAGGCCTTCAAACCGGACAGTATCCGATGAGCTTCTATGATCGACCATTTCGACTCATTTTTACATTTCTGATCCCACTGGCCTGTGTTGCCTACTATCCCATCGCTACTCTTCTTCATCACGAATCGATCCCGTTATGGGCGGCCGCTATCGCACCTCTTTCCGGCATCATCTTCCTTTTCCTCGCATGCCAGCTATGGCATCTCGGATCAAGGCACTATCATTCCACGGGAAGTTAACTGTGTATTAAATAGTCTGAAAACTTATGCAACCACTTCAGGCGGCGCAAAATTGAAAAATTCGGCAATCCACCTGAAAGCTTCTCTGACAGCGCTCGCAACAGAGCAACCGGCTTCACCAACAGCTTGAATCAATTGGACAGAACCATTGCATGCGGCTCGAAATGCCGATGAACCCCATTCACTCGTTGGAATGATCACATAATGATTGATCACCTGAGCCAAATGAACCATTGATGATTTCATCGACACACCCGCCTGAAGCAAGCCATTGCAAATCGGTATGATCATGGCATTCCAAATCCAAACGGATGCACTCCCCAAGGCGCATCCGAACGGCTTCAACACATAGGTATAGACTGCCTGAGCTGTTTTGATCCCAGCTTGACAGATCAAACATACCGTTTGAACGATCCCCTTAGCGAGCGGGATCATGACGGTGCGCCACGTCCATTTTGAAAGATAGGCGATAGAGCGTCCCAACGGCTTCAGCGCATAGGTATAGATTGCCTGAGCTGTTTTGACAGAAGCTTGATGGATTAAGTCGATTGTTTGAACAATCCCGTTTGCGAATGGAATAATTACAGCGCGCCACATCCATTTCGAAAGATGGGCGATAGAGAGTCCCAATGGCTTCAACGCATATGTATAAATTGCCTGAGCTGTTTTGATAGCGGCTTGATGAATTAAGTTAACTGTTTGAACGATCCCGTTTGCGAATGGAATAATTACAGCGCGCCACATCCATTTCGAAAGATGGGCGATAGAAAGTCCCAATGGCTTCAAGGCATATGTATAGATTGCCTGAGCTGTTTTGATAGCGGCTTGATAGAT
>Ga0247841_10009029_pt1 | contig 14091 bp, 12 predicted proteins | sample LaCruzMarch2015__2_FD_192410 | JGI IMG/M metagenome (GOLD analysis project Ga0247841, IMG submission 192410) | Freshwater microbial communities from meromictic Lake La Cruz, Castile-La Mancha, Spain - LaCruzMarch2015_18m | ecosystem: Environmental > Aquatic > Freshwater > Lake | place: Spain...
GGTTTCGGTTGCACCGCTTAGGATCTCGCGCATTACCTGCTGCATCTCTTGGGCAGTTAAATCTTTTTTATTAACCAGCCGCTTTATAAGGTCTTTGATCATTTTAACTTTATGAAATTATCCAATATCTGCTTCCCACTTTTAGTAAGTATAGATTCCGGATGAAACTGCACTCCCCAGACAGGATATGTTTTATGTTTTAATCCCATAATCTCATTTTCGGCTGTGAAAGCGGTTATTTCCAAACAATCAGGCAAACTCTTTTTATCAACCAATAAAGAGTGATAACGCGTAGCTAAAAACGGATTGGGTATACCTTTAAAAATATCTTTTTTATTATGATAAATCTTGGAGGTCTTGCCATGCATAAGCCTTCTAGCGCCTACGATCTTAGCTCCAAAAACATAACCTATCGCCTGATGCCCAAGGCAGACTCCCAAAATAGGAATCTTACCGCTAAACTGGCGGATCACCTCACAAGAGATACCCGCATCCTCCGGCCTGCCCGGACCGGGTGATATGACAATTTTTGCCGGATTAAGTTTTTTAATATCATTAATACTTAAGGCGTCATTGCGGTGAACCTTGACCCGCTGCCCTAATTCACCTAAATACTGCACCAGGTTATAAGTAAAGGAATCATAATTATCAATCATTAAGATCATTCTTTTTCTCTCCAAACTTTTGCTCCCAGATTAATCAGCTTCTGCTCAATATTCTCATATCCGCGCTCTAAGTGATAAATCCTGGAGATTGATGTCTTGCCGCGCGCGGCTAAACCAGCCAGGACTAAACATGCAGATGCGCGCAGGTCAGATGCCATAACCGGAGCCCCGGATAAACCTTTTATACCTTCAACAATAGCATGCGGGCCTTCTCTTTGGATATGCGCGCCCATACGATTAAGCTCAGAAACATGCATGAACCTGTCAGGATAAATCTTCTCGGTAATCACGCTTATGCCCGGAGTAATTGACATCAAGCTCATCATCTGAGCCTGCATATCAGTAGGAAAACCCGGATACGGAAGCGTAGTAATATTCACAGATTTCAATCTCTTGTTTCCTTTAACCCGCAAGGAGCCGTCGCCACGCTCGATATGCGCCCCTGCCTCATGCAATTTATCAAGCAAAGAACCCAGATGCTGATATTGCACGTTCTTAATTAATAAATCTCCGCCGGTAACCAAAGAGGCCAAAATTAAAGTCCCAGCTTCAATACGATCGGGAATTATAGAATGTGTTGCTCCGTGTAAATGTTTAACTCCCTCTATTTCAATAACCGGCGTGCCGTGGCCTTTAATTTTTGCGCCCATTTTAATTAAGAACTCCGCCAAATCCGCTACCTCCGGCTCGCAAGCCGCGGATTCAATTACGGTCTTTCCATTTGCCAGGACCGCAGCCATCATTACATTATCAGTAGCTAAAACTGATGAGCCATATACACCACCCAGATAAATGTAGGCGCCTTTTAACTTATTTGTCTTAGCAATCACATATCCTGAATCAATACTTATATCAGCCCCCAGAGCTTTAATACCTTTAAGATGCAGGTCTACGGGACGCACGCCAATAACACAACCGCCGGGAAGCGAGACCTTGGCTTTTTTAAGTTTGCCTAAAAGCGGACCCAAGACGCAAAATGAAGCGCGCATAGTAGAAACCAATTTATATTCGGCGACATGACTTGTGGTCTTACCCGCGCAGACGCTAACCCTGCCCTTATCAAACTCGGCAATCTTTCCTAATGCGCGTAAAATCTTCAGCATACTGTTAGTATCGCGCAGATTCGGTACCCCTTTAATTACACAGGGCTCATCAGTAAGCAGGCTCGCCGCCAAAATCGGCAGCACCGCGTTTTTTGCACCAGAGACCGTAACCTCTCCCTTTAATTTAACTCCGCCCTCAATAACCAGTTTATCCATTTTTAAGCATTCCTTTTTTAGCCATAACTATACGTTCAATATTATTGTAATCCTTGATCAAAACCAACTGATCAAAACCTTCCTTCTCAAGCATATCTTTAATAAAAACAGACTGGTTAATCCCAACTTCGAAAATTAATAAACCATTATTATTTAAATAAGCTGCTGCACAGGAAATTATGCGGCGATAAAAATCTAAACCATCCTTACCTGCCTTTAAAGCTAACTCCGGCTCGAAATGCATCTCTTTAGCCAGAGAATGAAATTCTCCGGTTGATACATAAGGAGGGTTGCTGATAATTAAATCAAATTTATCGTTTTTAAGTTTTAGCGCCTCGAAAAGATCACTCTGTATAAATTTAATTTTTACGTTATTTAGACGGGCGTTCTCTTCAGCTAGCTGTAAAGCTGCATTTGATATATCGCTGGCCCATACATCAGAGCGACTCAAACTTTTAGCTATTGCTACTGCAATACAACCTGATCCCGTACCGAGATCCAATATCTTCGGCGATACGAGGCCCATCTGCTTCAGCTTCTCTATAGCTGTCTCAACTAAAATTTCTGTTTCCGGGCGGGGAATCAAAGCGCGATTATCCACCTTAAACTCCAGGCCCATAAATTCGCATTTACCCAAAATATACTGCACAGGCTCCCCAAGAATCCTGCGTTTTAATATCGAAGACAATAACGTGGATTTATCCCTGGTTAAATTTATATCCTTATTCAGATATAAAGACAAGCGGTCACAATTTAAAAGATGGGTTAAAACTAATTCAGCTTCGTTCATTCTTCTTTTCTTCTTCTGCCTTTAAAAGGGCCTCTGTCAACTCATCCATTTGGCCTTCTAAAATAGCCTCTAATTGATGAGAAGTAAAATTAATCCTGTGATCGGTAACCCGGCGGTCAGGAAAATTATAAGTACGGATCTTCTCGCTGCGGTCCCCGGTTCCAATCTGAATCTTTCTTGCGCTGGATAATCTTTTTGCCTCTGCTTCGATTTTAACCTCTAAAATACGCGCGCGCAAAACCCTCATTGCCTTAGCCTTATTCTTTATCTGCGAGCGCTCATCCTGGCAGGCAACCACGGTACCGGTAGGTATATGTGTAATCCTTACCGCTGAATCAGTCTTCTGCATATGCTGGCCACCGGGCCCACTTGAGCGATAAGTATCTATCCTTAAATCCTTAGGCTCAATTACCAGATCAACCTCTTCCGGCTCAACTAAAACCGCAACTGTAGCAGTAGAGGTATGAATACGGCCCTGCGCCTCAGTAGTAGGCACACGCTGCACGCGATGCACTCCGCTTTCAAATTTAAGACAACGGAAGGAATCCTTGCCCTTTACGCTAAAGGTAACCTCTTTAATTCCGCCAGCTTCATTAGTGCTGGCAAGCATAGGCTCAAGTGTCCAACCCTTATTATCCGCGTACTTAGAATACATCCGGTAAAGGTCCGCCGCAAAAAGCCCAGCCTCATCCCCGCCCGTACCCTGCCTGATTTCAATAATACAGGCACGGCCGGCATCCTTATCCTCTCCGGTGAGCATTTTCTTTAGCTTAAGCTCTATATTCGCTTTTCTGGTATCTAACTCCTTAATTTCTTGCCGCACCAGCTCATGATAATCCTCATCATGCTTCTGAAGCAACACCTCTTCAAGATCCTGAGATTCCTTAAGCAGGCTTTTAAGTTCGCGATACAAGACTACCGCGGGTTTTAAATCAGAGAGTTCTTTAGCCAGTTTATTATACTGCTGCCGATCAGCAATCAGTTCATGGCTAGCTAAAAGCTGCTCCAATTCCTGATAGCGCGCTACCATTTTTTCCAATTGTTCGTTCATGGTTTAAATCCTTTATAACAATATCTTCATAGCAATATCCTTGCTCGACCTGCTCGCAAGGATAAACTCGGCCAAATAACTTATGTCGCTTCGCGCTCCATAAGTTATGGCCTCGTTTATTTTTTACCATACTTCTTCATAAACTTATCCACGCGGCCGGCAGAATCCACTAATTTCTGCTTTCCGGTAAAAAACGGATGACACTTTGAGCAAATCTCAACGCGGATACTCGGTTTAGTGGAACGGGTGTGTACCGTCTCACCGCAGGCGCAGATAATTGTGCTCTCTTTGTAATTAGGATGTATCTTTTCTTTCATCTTACTACCCCTTTCGTTAATTAGTGTTAACAATATCCTCGCTCGTTCACTCGCGAGGATAAATTCGGTCAATAACTTATGTCGGCTACGCCTCCATTAAGTTATGACCTCATTTATTTTTGATTCATACTGTTTAAAAACTCTTCGTTATTCTTGGTTTTGCTTAATTTTTCAATTAACAACTCCATGGCTTCCACGTTATTTAACTCATTTAACACTTTTCTTAATATCCAGGTCTTCTGCAACACATCCGGCTTGACCAAAAGCTCCTCATGGCGGGTATTAGAACGCTTAATGTCAATCGCCGGATAAATCCTGCGCTGGAACAGGTTACGGTCAAGCTGAGTTTCCATATTACCCGTGCCCTTGAACTCTTCAAAGATAACTTCATCCATACGGCTGCCGGTATCAACCAGGGCCGTAGCAATGATAGTTAAACTTCCGCCTTCATCTACCGCGCGTGCCGCACCGAAGAATCTCTTAGGCTTTTGCAGGGCGTTAGAATCAATACCTCCTGAAAGAACCTTGCCGCTGTGCGGAACCACAGAGTTATAAGCGCGCGCCAGACGCGTAATACTATCCAAGAGAACTACTACATCGCGTTTATGCTCAACCAACCGCTTTGCCTTTTCCAATACAATCTCGGCAACCTGTACGTGGCGTTCCGGCGGCTCATCAAAGGTTGACGAAATTACCTCGCCTTTGACATTACGCTGCATGTCCGTAACTTCTTCCGGGCGCTCATCAATCAAAAGAACGATTAAGACCACATCCGGATTATTGCTAGTAATAGCATTGGCAATCTTCTGCAACAAAACAGTCTTGCCGCTATACGGCTGGGCAACAATCAAACCACGCTGGCCCTTACCAATCGGAGTAAGCAGGCTCATAATCCGCATGGATATTTCATCCGGCCTAGTCTCCATGTTAAATGGCTGGCGCGGGTAAACCGGAGTGAGGTTATCAAAAAGCACCTTCTCCTTTACCTCTTCGGGATTCTCAAAATTTACCGCCTCCACCTTAAGCAGGGCGAAATATTTTTCCCCCTCTTTCGGCGGGCGGATCTGTCCACTTACGGTATCCCCGGTACGCAGTTCGAACTTCCTGATCTGCGACGGAGAGATATAAATATCATCCGGACAGGGAAGGTAATTATAATTCGGGCTTCTTAAAAAACCAAAGCCTTCGGAAAGAATCTCTAATACTCCCTCGCCGAACATCAAGCCTTCCTTCTCTGCCTGGGCCTGAAGTATCTTAAAAATCAGGTCCTGCTTCTTTAAACCGCTGGTGCCGTTAGCATTTAATTCTTTGGCCAGTTTATTTAATTCGGTAATTTTCATATCTTTTAGGTTCTTAATATCTAATTTCTCCACAAAATCCTCCTTTATACTCTATCCAGAAAAATTCTCGCGAGCAAAGCGAACGAGAGTCCTCTTTATTTCGGAAACCTGTTTCCGAGTTTTACTGATTTGACCGCTATTATCTATGATAAAATCCGCCAGGCGCGATTTTGCGCTTTGCGAAATCTGATATTTTATCCTCCGGGAAATCTCTATTTTATTTAAGCCAAGCCTCCTCTGGCTGCGCGAAATCTGCTGCTGCCTCCTGGCCGTAACCACCGCTAATTTATCAATTATTTTCTTTAATCCCGTCTCAATAATCAGGGCGGCATCCAAAATTATGATTTTCTTACCTGAATCCTTAATGCGCTGCCTTATCTCTGCAATAACCGCTCGATGAACAATATTATTTAATTTGGTTAAAGCCGCTTTATTGGCAAAGGCTGCATCTGCCAACTTGGCACGGTCAATACGATTATTTGTTTTAAGAATCCCGCGGCCAAAAGAAGCGATAATTTTACTATAAACCGCACTGCCAATGTTAAAGGACTCATGCGCCAATTTATCCGCGTCAATAATCTGGCAATCCTTATGTTTGAACATCCTGGCTACTGTGCTTTTGCCAGAACCCATAGTGCCGGTAACACCTAAAACTAATTTAGCTTTCTTTGGCCTGAGCATATAACTGGATATATTTCTTAGCGGAAGCCTCCCAGGAAAAATTACATTTCATAGCATTATGTATCAGGCGCGTCCACTTCTTTTTATCTTTAAAGATAAGCACCGCTTTCTTAACAAGTTTGAGAAATTCTTCCTTTGTATGGCTGGTAAAAACAAAACCATTATTCTTATTTATCGTATCCGCCAGGCCGCCGGTCTTAAAAACCAGGGGGATGGTTCCATAGTGTAAACTGATCAACTGCCCGAGCCCGCATGGTTCGTATTTTGAGAGCATGAGAAAAATATCACTGCTGGCATAAATCTTATGCGCCAGAGGGTCGTCAAACTTTAAATTCAAAGAGATCTTCTTTGGATATTTTTTCTGCGCCGCTGCCAGAATCTGATGATACTTTAAGTCCCCCAAGCCCAAAATAACCAACTGCACATCCATTTTACATATCTCATCCAACCCCTGGGAGAGAATATCAAAACCTTTTGCCTCAACCAAACGCGAGACAATCCCTAAAATAGGAACATCTTTATTTACCGGCAGGCCACATATTGCCTGCAGATTTTCCTTATTAAAACTTTTATCTTCTATTGTTTGCATGGAGAAATTCTGCACAATTAACCTGTCCGTATTAGGGTCCCAAACATAATAATCCAACCCGTTAACTATTCCGCTTAAAACATCCTTACGCTGCCTTAAGAGTCCATCCAAACCAAAACCAAGCTCTTCGCTCTGAATCTCCTCGGCGTAAGTAGGGCTGACCGTATTAATAAAATCAGAAAAAATTATACCGCCTTTCAACAGATTAACTTGATCATAAAATTCAATCCCGGAGACGCTAAAAAGGCTGCCCTCTAAACCCAGCTTTACAAATTCATCTTTAGCAAACAGCCCCTGATAACCAAGATTATGGATGGTCAGGATACTTTTCATTCTGTTGTAAAAAGCCTCTTTAGAGTATAAATTTTTCAGATAAACCGCTACCAGGCTAGCCTGCCAATCATGCAGATGCAGGATATCGGCAGCAAAATCTATTTCTTTTAATAACTCCAGTGTCCGGCGGCAGAAAAAAGAGAATCTTTCCAAATTATCCTTATAATCTCCATTCTTATCCCCATACAGGCCGTCACGGTTAAAATATAAATCATTCTCTATAAAGTAAACTTTTATATTTTTGCCTATGGTTGCGCTTGATACGTCTTTAGAAACCCTGCTTGTCTTAAATTTACCATCCTTTACACACTTGTATCTAGGGATAATAACAATTACCTCTTGCCCGCAATCCTCTAAAACTAACGGCAAGGCGCCCACTACATCGGCAAGCCCGCCGGTTTTAGCAAAAGGTACAGCCTCAGAAGCTACCATCGCTATCTTCATTCAACAACCTCCATATCTAGCCAGTTTTTTCCTTTCTTCATATCTATTTTTATCGGCACATCCAGTTTCTTCACCTGCTCCATTCTTTCTTTTACCAGTCTGGTTAAAATATCAAGTTCATCAACCGGCAGATCAAAAACCAGCTCATCATGAATCTGCAGGATCATCTTACTTTTTAAGCCCTTATCTTTAATCTGCCCGGATATCTCAATCATTGCCAGTTTAATCAAATCACTAGCAGTGCCCTGAATAGGGGTATTTACCGCCTGCCGTTCGGCAAACTGGCGGATACTCATATTTTTACTGTTAATCTCAGGGATATACCTTCTCCTGCCCATAAGCGTAGTGACAAACCCTTCAGTCCTTGCCTTATTAATCTGCGCGTCAATAAAATCTCTTACTTTCGGGTAACGTAAAAAATAGGCATCAATAAAATCCTGGGCCTGATTAACAAATATCCCCAAATCTTTACTTAAACCATACGCGCTCTGCCCATAGATGATGCCGAAATTCACTCTCTTAGCCACCTCGCGCATATTATCAACGACCTCTTGCTCGCTGACATTATAAATCAATGAAGCAGTCAGCCGATGCACATCCTGGTTATCATGAAAAGCCTCAATCAAAGTTTTATCGCCGCAAAGGTGCGCCAGCACCCTCAACTCTATTTGCGAATAATCACACGAGAGCAGACAATTGTCTTTTCCTGAAGCAATAATTGCCTGGCGGATCTTAGCTCCGATATCCGTCTTAATCGGGATATTTTGTAAATTAGGGTTACTCGAGCTAAGCCTCCCCGTCTCGGTTCCTGTCTGATTAAAAGACGTATGTACCTTGCCGGTTTCAGGGCTTACCAACTTAGGCAGGGCGTCAACATAAGTATTTTTTAATTTGGTCAGCTGCCTATACTCTAATAACAGCGCCGGAAGCGCGTGTTTATCGCTCAGGCGCCTGAGCACTTCCTCATCGGTAGAAGGACCGGTCTTTGTTTTCTTGATTACCGGAAGCTTAAGCTTCTCAAACAAAACCTGGCCCAGCTGTTTCGGAGAATTTATATTAAATTGCGTTCCGCTTGTTTCATAAATATCCGAGATTAATTTTATCAGCCTTTTTTCAATATCGCCAGATAGCTCTTTAAGTAATCTTAAATCCAGCTTTATCCCCTCCTGCTCCATTTGCGCCAGGACACTGACTAAGGGCATCTCAAGCTCAACAAACAACTGCAATAATCCTTTTTCTTCCAAGGCCGCCTTAAGTACCGGTTTCAATTTAACCACCAGGCTCAGGGCATTCTTCTCCTCCAGCTTATCTTCACGGAAAAACTCACCCAGGTTTTCTAAGGCTAAATCAATAAGCGCATAGCTTGAACGCGACGGATTCAACAAGTAGGCGGCGATCATAACATCAAAATCCAAACCATTCAAAACTAACCCCTGCTTAAAAAGAGAAACCTTGAGCTTCTTAAGGTCAAAGCCTGTTTTTTTTATCCGGTTATCGCTGATTAACGCATCCAGCTCTCCTACGCATGACTTAGCGCTGAATATTTTATCCCCTATAGAAAAGAACAGCCCTTCTTTATTGTCGCCATAAAGCGCAAGCTCTGCTGAACCTTTTAACAGGTTCTTCAATTCTCCGGAGCTTAAGTTATCTAATTTAACCTCGGGAGCATCTTTCCCTGTATCAGGCAGCTCTTTAAGCAGGCTTTTAAACTCTAACTTTTTAAAGATCCTGCTTAACTCCTTATAATCAGGAAGGCCGAATTTAACCTTTTTTAGATCAAACTCCATGCCTACCTTTTCATCTAAGCTTATTAGATCTTTATTCAATTTTATACGTTCAAGGTGCTCCGATATCGCCTCTCTAATTTTTTCAGGGTTTACCTTTGCGACATTTTTAAGCAGTTTATCCAAAGAGCCAAATTCAAGAATTAATTTTTCCGCGGTCTTCTCTCCGACCCCCGGGACACCCGGAATATTATCCGCGTCATCACCCATAAGCGCCAGGATATCTACGGTTGCCTTCGGGCTAACCCCAAAAATCTCTTTAACTTTATCCGTATCGTAAAACAGACCGTTGTCTTTATAGGGATTAAATACCGAGATACGGCTATCTATTAATTGCAGGATATCTTTATCGCTGCTTACGATTGTAACGCGCATCTTTTTTGCTGCGGCTTTTCTGGCAAGCTCAGCGATGATATCATCCGCCTCAAAACCTTTCTTTTCGAAAATAGGAATTCCGTAAGCGCTGATAATCTCTTTAATTATAGGTATCTGGCTGCTTAGGCCATCGGGCATTGCCGGCCTTTGCATCTTGTACTGCGCGAATTTCTTCAGGCGAAAGGTATCCCGCGAGACATCAAAACAACAGATTAAATAATCCGGCTTCTGCTCCTTTAAGATCTTATTAAGAATATTTAAAAACCCATAAACAGCATTCGTAGGCTGGCCGGAGGCTGTAGCCAGGCTGCTTAAGGCATAAAAAGCCCGATAGCAAAATGCAGTCGCGTCAATCAAGAATAAGTTTTTATCAGCCATCAACTAAATATAAAAGGAATTCAATATAGGGAAAGAGTTTTTGCAGTTACGTGATCCTAGCGCGACAGAGCTCTTAACTCTGTCTTTTCAATAAATGCTTCAATCTCTGGATTATCCTGATCTAAATACTGAGCATCTAAAGCTTCCTTGATTGCCGTAGCCAAATCTCCTTTGTTAAAACTCTGCTTAGCTTTATAAAAGTGATCCTGGGAAAGCGCTTTATCATTTCTATTAACCGCGGATTTATATTTTGCGACATCCTTGATTAAACCTAACACCTCTGCTTCCCGGGCATCAGCAACCGGGCTGCTGGATAAAACCGCACGTATATCTTTAACCCGGTTAGCCGCCTTTTCCTTCCAGGGGTTTTCCGGTGAACCTAACTCCGCGCGTTTTGCCCAATAAAATTCCGCTTTCTCCAGATCGCGCTGCTTTTCATAAAAAAGCGCTATATTAACATAAGCACTTAGTAATGTGGGATCAAATCTGATCGCCTTTAAATAAACGTCTTCTGCCTGATCGGGGAAACCGGCTGCTTCGTAAATAACCCCTAAATCATTATAAGCAACCGCACTGGCCGGATCCGCATCTATCCTTTCAATAAACTCCTTAATTTCCGGATTAGCCTCATCTAAATCCTGGGCTTCCAAAGCTTCTTTGATTGCCGCAGTCAATTTCTTTTTATTGTAATACTGGCCGGCTTTACGCAAATGATTCTGGGCTTGCACTTTGTCAGCTTTTTTGAACGCGGATTTGTATACTGAAACGTCTTTAATTAAACCTAAAACATCTTCCTCCCGAGCATCAGCAACCGGCCTGTTTGATAAAACCGTACGGATATCTTTAAACCGGTTGGCTGCCCTCTGGGTCCAGGGATCATCTAAAGGGCCTAACTCAGCCCTTTTAGCCCAATAAAATGCCGCCCTTTCCAAATCCCGCTGATCTTCATAAAGAAGTGCTACATTAGTATAGGCGCTCAAATAATTAGGATCAACCTTAATCGCCCTGAAATAACTTTCCTTTGCCCGATCAGGAAAACCGGCTGCTTCGTAAATAACCCCTAAATCATTATAAGCAACCGCATAAGTCGGATCCAAAGCAATGGCCTTCTGATATAAACTCATTGCCAAAGGTATATTTCCCATGCGTTGACTTTCCAGGCCCTGTTCACGATACTTTCTGGCTTGATCCGGTAATGCCCCTGAGACTTCCGTAGGCGAAGGGTCATCCGCTTGATCTTGGGCAAAAAGTAATCCGCCAAAGCAAAAAACGCATAATGTGATGATTGTGGTAAATATGAATTTAGGCAGGAAGTGAATATTCATTTTTGTTTCATTAATTATATACATTTAATGCGCTTACGTCAAGAGGAAAGTTAAATAATCGGCTCCATGCTTAATGCCGGATGTGCCACCTTCTGCAAAAAAACTAAAAGCTCTTCAGAGCTTACCGCAACTGTTTCATCAGCAATCTTATCCAGTAAATCCGGCTGCCCAATTTCCTCAGCCCTCTTTTTTAACTTATCCGCCAATATCTCTTTTAACTCTTTAGGCATCCAAACTACCCTTTTTAGCCCGCCTTCGGCTGAAATAAATTTCTTGCTTGATATATATAATTTGCCCACGCCTAGAAAACCCGGAGTCTGCACCCCTCCACCGACTGAACCGGCTAAAGTAGTAAAGCTCATCCCCGAAGGGGTAAGCCCGGAATAGTCGCGGTTTACAATCATCACTCCGTTTGCCTCAGGGACAATCGCCACAATGCATTCAAAACATCCACAAGAAGATTGCGGGCCATCCATCAGAGAATACATGCTTACCGCATCAATAGTCTTGTTTGATTTTTGCTGCACGAATTGATTAACGTTATCCCATTGCCCAAGCCTGGCATCCAAAAGATTCCCTTTCTCAACCGGCTGATTCGGACCGGTAGGAATAATTTCAAAGGACGCCTTGGCATCAAGCCAGGAGTATGCACCGCATAAACCTAAACGCTCAGGAGTAACGATGCAAACGTGATTTGGGGCAAAAGACTGACATAGTACAGGAATAGAATGTATCCACGCCCTCATCGGTCATTCCTGCCAGGCGCTCATCACGCTCATTAAAAACTTTCTGCGCATCTCTAATCAATCTATCCACATCCGCCTGATTAGTATAAAGCTCAACCTGCACCTTATCCACTATAGCGCTATACTCCTGATGCAACATGGCATGTAAAATAACCCCCAAATGCTTAAGCCTGAAACCTTTGGCAAAAGCATCTTGAGAGATCCTTATCCAAACCATATCTCGCTGACCCATATGCATCAGCCCCATGGCATAGTTTACAAAACGGTGAATCTGACGCTCCAGGATCGGCTCAAAATCCTTTTGCATTTTACGGCCAAAGACATCAACTACAATCGCCAAGGGTAAAGATTTGGATCCCGGGGGAAGTTGATCAATATCCGGGCCGATTAATTCTACCTTACCGTCAACAACATCAACCTCATCTTTAATACTCAAGAATTCAATAGCTGAGCTGGCCTTACCTCCAAATTCAACGGCTAACTGCTCCTTGCGCACGCGTTCACCTTCAAACGCCGCGGCGTACGACACAGGCACAGCCACTTCAGACATCTTTACTTTTATGCCACGGGTCAAAATACACTTTGATGGCAGCTTTTGATAATCCTTTTCCGTAACTAATGCCTCAAACAAAGTTGTATCTATTTTAGGTAACTGCGGAACCTCTAAATCGGTAATTATAGGCAAACCAAAAGCCAAAACACCTAAACCAGTAGCTACTATAACTTCATCAACATGGCTAAGCAACAAGACAAATGCCGGGACACGGTTACGTATATAATTCGCAATATCCTCCCATTGGCCGGGCTTATTACCTCCGTAAATCAAAGGAGCGCGCGCCGCAAAATTTACCGCATAGATCGCGGACAAATAATCTTCACCCAATTCAACAATATAATTCTCAAGGCCAAGCTCAACTCCTTTTTTCTCAAGCTGCTGTTTAAAAGTAACGCCATTAACATTACCCGCAAGTAAACTAACAATGCTCTTGGATTGAAAATTACGGATTAGATCTACGGCTGACTGTTCATCTTTGGCCGGCCCGAGGATTACGGCAATTCCGGAGATCCTGCCGTCAACTAATTGCAAACCCAATGACCTAAGGACATTATCCGGAATAAAACCTATTCCACCTTTAGGATGCTCCCGGTTCAATACCGCCAGGGCCGCTAAAATCTCTTCACAAATTAAAGTAGCTACTCCTTTATTTAAAATTCCTCCTAAGCTGTTAATAATCAAGCCACTGGACGTAGCCTCGTTTCTTGCCAGCTTTTCAGCCTGAGAAAAAACAAGCAAACAATCTCCCAGGGTTTTTACTTCAATATTCAATAAAGCATTAATCAAAGGCAAGTAGTAGTTTGTTTCAGGAAATTCAATTTTGCCGTTTTGCCCTTTTTGTGCGATTGCTTTATCCAAAGCCTGACGGGTAAGGTTTAATATTACCTCGGTACCTTTTGTCCCAAGCTGCACAAGTAAATCCGCCATACCCTCTCCTTTATTCAAATCCTGTACCTTATCAGCCATTGCTTTATCCACAAATAAAACCAAGCATACGCCTACGGCTTTTCCGTCTTTAAATTTAACTGCTTCCGCCCTGCCCTCGCCTACAATCTCCTGGATCGGGCTGCCTATTATCTCAATACCTGCCGGCAGCTCCTTCGGATTTTTAAGCTTATCCAAACTTACAACTTTAACTCCAACTTTATATTTCTCATGGATTGACTCAGCCAGACTAAAAGCTAATCCAGCCGGGCCGTCAATACAAACAGTATCATTAATATGGTACTCATCCAACTTTTTAAAATCATCCTCGGAGCTCAGTAAAATTACTCCCTTTTTCCGGGCTCCGGGTATCTGCGGTAAATTTGCCATTATAATCCACTGGCCTCCAAAACCTGAGGCACAATCTTATTCCAGCCAATCGGCATAATATGAATCCCCTGGCACATAGGTTTCAATTTCTTAATCAGACGGCTGGCAATCTCAATTGAAACAGCCGATTTATCCTTAGCTTCT
>Ga0247841_10009030_pt1 | contig 14090 bp, 12 predicted proteins | sample LaCruzMarch2015__2_FD_192410 | JGI IMG/M metagenome (GOLD analysis project Ga0247841, IMG submission 192410) | Freshwater microbial communities from meromictic Lake La Cruz, Castile-La Mancha, Spain - LaCruzMarch2015_18m | ecosystem: Environmental > Aquatic > Freshwater > Lake | place: Spain...
TATCTATTTATCCTTTTCCTTATTTTGGTTTTATTATTCTTGACCTCCATTAATTTTTTTAAGGATTCATTGTTGCTTGGGGATTTAAGTCCCATGCTGGTTCCGGTTATTTCTATTGTTTTGATCGCTTTTATTATTCTTTTGTCCATATATCGTGAAATTGAAAATAGGAGAATTTTGAATCAGTTTATTACTATTATTACCCACAAGATCAAGGCCCCCCTGACTGGTATCCGTTGGACTATTGATATGCTCCAAAAGGATACTTCACTTTTAGAAAAGAAGGATTTATTGGAGGAAATGCAAAAGACCAATGACCGCTTGATGGAGGTGATGGATTTGATGGTTGGTTTTGCTCGGTTTGATAAAAAAATGGACTATAATTTTGAAACTCTTTCCTTAAAAGATATTATTATCACCTCCTTAAATAAAAATTCACCCATAGTGAAGAATAAAAATATTAAGTTTACTATTGAATCAGCAGGGGAGTTGCCATTCGTTTTAATTGATAAATCAAAGATGCAGTTTGCGGTGGATATGCTGGTGGATAATGCCGTAAAGTATACACCAAAGGACGGCTCGATTATTGTTTCTTTTGAGGTAAAGGATAAGCAAATTACTCTAAAAATAAAGGATAGTGGTATTGGTCTGAGTTTTATTGATAGTAAAAAAATATTTAGTCATTTTTATCGGGCCAATAATGCCAAGGCTGTAGATTCATTGGGCTTGGGCTTAGGTTTGTATACGGCTAGAAAAATTGTTGAGCATCATAAAGGCAAGCTTTGGGGGGAGTCTGAGGGGGTAAATAAAGGTTCAACTTTCTTTATCCAATTACCTATTAATAGATAGGTCATTTACACCTTTATTTTTAAAAGGTTTTCTGTTAAGATATCTTTTGTAGTTAAAGCCATATTTTGAAGGTTGTAATTACTATATTCCGCGGTGGCGCAGTGGTAGCGCAGTCGCCTGTTAAGCGATTGGTCGTTGGTTCGAATCCAACCCGCGGAGCAAAACAAACCCTAAAAAGGGTTTTTGTTTTACTCCGCGGGAACAAGCAAATGATTTTGCTTGTGTTTGGATTCGAACAGCGGAGCGTTATGAGGCTAGCAAACCGAATTGTGAGCTGGTGCCTAACCCGAACCGAGTGACGACGAGGTGAGAGGTGAAGGAGAAATTCCAACCCGCGGAGCAAAACTTGATGTTTAACCCTTGGGTTAGTATACTAATTATATGCAGAAAATAGCCACTAAAATTTTTATTTATTCGTCTATTGCCTTTGGGGTTGTAGGTATCTTGGTGGTCTTGACTTCATCTGGACCAAACACACCAGATTCTTCTATTTTTGAAATATTAATTAAGCTTTTGTTCGCAACTGTATTTATCATATTACCTTCGTTCGCCCTTAGTCTTGCCGGTAAATACTTGAACAATAAATAGTGATATACTTAATACTTATCAAGTTTATTAATTATTAACTGTTTAAACTAAAATAATGACAGAAAATAAAATTTTAATGAAGCAGGCTAGGGAAGCACTTACTGGTAAATGGAAACTTGCTATTGGCGTGTCAGCGGTTTATATGTTGATAAATATCATTATGGGTAGTTTAAAGGATTTTGGTTCTTTTCTGTCATTATTTATATCCGGACCCCTGGCCATGGGGATGTCTATTTTTGCCCTTTCAATAACCAGAAATAAAGAGGCAAGGTTTGAGCAATTATTTGAGGGGTTTAAAAGGTATGGCCGGTCACTTGCTGCCTATTTGCTAATAGCCTTATTTACTATTTTGTGGATGTTATTGTTAATTATTCCTGGTATTATAGCCGCCATCTCATATTCACAAACTTTTTTTATTTTGGCTAACGATGAAACAGTTGGCGCTAAGGAAGCTATAAATAGAAGTAAAAAAATTATGTATGGCAATAAATGGAGGTATTTTTGTTTGCAACTAAGATTTATTGGTTGGGGGATCCTTTCAATTTTAACTTTAGGTATTGGTTTTCTTTGGCTTGTCCCATATACCCAAGTCACTATGGCAAAATTCTTTGAGGAAATTAATATAAAATAATAAGGGAATAGAGTTATAGGGAGTTTGTGTTTTTACTCTAAAAAAGGCAATATAAGATGATGTATATGGAGAAGATTTGCTTCAAAGTTTGATTATGAGTAAGAAAGTATTAATATGTTGCTTTGAGATTCCAGGGTTTGGTGGCGCCAGCACCTCACATTATGGGCTTTTTGAGCTTTTACAAAAAGATGGTTTGGATGTTTCATATTTAAATATTATTAGTAGTGAAGACGAGGATTATTTTAAATATACATTTGGAAATAGCTTTGGTAATCCAAAGTCCCTAAATAATGTTTATAATTGTGTGGTAAAAGGAAATCTTTATGATTTTCATCCTGAGTTAGTAGAATTAGCTAAAAAATTAAATCCGGATATTATCATGGGGGTAGGGTTTATTGCCGCTCATTTGATGAAAAGGTCTGTCCCAGATAAGAAATTGATATTTTTTTGCTGTGGTTGTGATCAGGTTAATCAATATATAAAGGAAGGGATAGTAAGGGATGCTATTTCGTTGACAAAGTTTTTACAAAAATCTAAACGGCCGCCGGTGATTTTGAATAATAAGGAAAAGGAGGCGGTTGAAGCTTCTGATTATATTATTACCCATAGTGAAACTATAAATTTCTTTTATAATTCCTTCTACCCATTCTCTAAGGGTAAAATATCCCCTGACATTATTTGGTCAGCTTGTTGGAAGTATAAAAATGTATTACAGTATCTAAATTTAAAGAAGCCGTTTGAAGCAAGAGATATTGATGTGATTTTTGTGGCTAGTATTTGGAATAGAAGAGAAAAAAACCTGGATATGGTTAGGAAAATTGTTTCAAAATTAAAGGGTTTAAACATCCACATTGTTGGGGAGATAGACAAACCAATTTTTGGAGCAACCTGCCACGGTCTAGTAACCGAGAGGGAAAAGCTTTTTTCCTTATTGGGCAGATCAAAAACAATTGTCTCTACTTCGGTTTTTGATCCAGTACCCGGTGTTTTATTTGAAGCCTCAGCCATGGATTGTAATATAATTGCCTCTAAAAATTGTGGAAATTGGAAAATTTGCCATGAGGCCTTATTGGCTAATCCATTTGTCTTGGCTAATGTACTAAACAAAATTAAACTTTCCTTGGACCATAAATATAAAGATAATATGGATTATTTTTTAGAAACAGACTCTTATCAAAAATTAAAAGATATTTTTCAGGTATTTTAGCCTTATAATTGTATTTTAAACATGCCAGAAATAACCATATCAATGCCCGTCTATAATCGTGAAAAATATCTCCAGGAGGCCGTGGAGAGTGTTTTGAGCCAGCTGGGTGTGGATTTTGAGTTGATAGTTGTTGATGACGGGTCAACTGATGATACGGCAAAAATTATAGATTCGTTTATTGATCCAAGGATAATTAAAATAAAGAATGAGAAAAATATGGGTATATCATACTGTCACAATCTGGTTATTGAAAAAAGCCGTGCCCCGTTTATTGCCCATGTAGACTCCGATGACGTGGTTTTACCAGGCGCTTTATATAAAATACTTCAAAAAATAAAAAGTTCTACCACTATCGGCTTGGTCCATTGTTATTCGTTTTTTACAGATAAAAATGGAAAAATGACCAGAGATTCATTTCGGGCCAGGAGAAAATGGCTATTGTCCAATATAAATCCAAGCGTGGATTATAAGCAGGTATTAATGAGAAATGCCTCGGCCGCCAACGGGCTTAGAACTTATCGAAAAGAGGTATTTAAAATAATTGGGAAATTTGATGAGGGATTAAGAGTGGGTGAGGATTATGACCTGGCCATGAGGCTAATTGACAAATTTGATATAAAACTCGTACCTGAATATTTATATTCTATAAGGATTCATGATAATAATACTACTAGTTACCCATATTTTAAGAATTTACGTTCTTGGCACCAAAAAATAGTGGTACGTCTCAGACTTTTTGTGGGTGGTAAGGTTGAGTTTATACGAGAAAAAAAATATTTTATTCATATTTTAGGAATAAGAGAGTTGATAAATATAATAAAATCAGCACCACCTTGTGGCTTTATTAGTAGAAATTTTAAAATTTTCAAAAGAAAATGTTTATTTTTTGTTAAGTTTGTATTATTTCCACCCCTAGGGAGTATTTATTATTGGTCGGTGAATAATTTTTCTTGGTGGCCAATTGGTATAAAAAAACCTAAGGTGGTACAAAAAGAGAAAAAAGATAGGCGAATAGCTTATTATTTATGGCATTACCCGGTTTTAAGTCAGACTTTTATTCAACGTGAAGTTTTGGCCTTAAAGGAAGTGGGTATTTTTGTTCAGGTTATTGCTGAGGGTAGTAAGGATATTTTAAATAATAATTTAAGATATTCTATGGAGAAAGATACAAAATACTTGTTTCCTCAGGATAAAAAGTTGCTTTCAAAGTATATTAAGTTATTTTTTTTAAAAAATCCGTTACGTTTTTTAAATCTTTTTTTGTATGTAGTCTTTCATTATTATTCCGGGAATAAAAATATTCAAAATGATTTTAGTATTTTTTTTAAAAGTATATATTTAGCTGGGACATTAAATGATAATAATATAGACCATATTCATTCCCCTTGGGCTGATCTGAATGCTTTTGTGGCTTTGGTAGCGTCAAGATTTGCTGGTATACCATATAGTGTTGAAGCTAGGGCCTATGATATTTACAGTAAAACGTCCTCCTTTATATTACCGGCTAAACTTAATAATGCAGAATTTGTAATAACAAATTGTAATTATAATAAGTCATATTTGGGTTCCTTTTTGGATAGGAAGCAGCAGAATAATCTTAACGTTATATATGAAGGTTTAAAATTAGATGAATTTATTCCTTGTCGTAAAAAATTTAATTCAACTAAAGAATATAAGATATTAACAGTTGCCAGGTTGGTAGAACAAAAAGGGTTAATTTATTTGGTTAAAGCCTGTAAGATCTTAAAAGATAGGGGATATAAATTTAAATGTGAGATAGTGGGTGGGGCAGAGGGTTCAGCCTATAACTGTTATGTGGAGCTAAAAAAAACATGTCTTGACCTGAACCTGGGAAATGAAGTTGTTTTTTCTGGCCCCCAACCCTTTATAAATATTATGGATAGATATAATGGGGCTGATATCTTCGTTTTACCTTGTGTGATCACTAAGGAGGGGGTCCGAGATATTACCCCAAACTCATTATTAGAGGCAATGGCTATGAAGTTACCAGTGATTTCTACCAGTATATCTGCTATACCTGAAATTGTTGATCACAATATTAGTGGTATTTTAGTTCCACCCGGTAATGAAGTTATATTAGCGGAGGAGATTATGAGGTTGATAGGGGATAAAAAATTAAGGTTGAGGCTTGGTGAAAATGCTAGGAAAAAAATTGAGGAGAAATTTAATATGAATAAAAATATTGGGTCCTTTGTGAATTTGTTTTTAGGAGATAGTGATATAACCGCCGTGGTGTTAACTACCGGAGAGGACACCTATACTCGTGCGGTTAGAAGTATAAAAAGTCAAACATTATTGCCCAAGGAAGTAATTACCATTAATAAGATTTCCCCTTTTTATAAGGCTATTAATTTAGGTGCTTCTAAGGTAAAAACAGATTTCTTCGTCCAGGTTGACTCAGATATGATTTTGGATAAAAATTGTCTGAAAAATCTAAGGGAAAACTTTTCTGCTGATGTTGGGGTCGTAGTAGGTTTTCTTAGTGACCCACTAGTAGGAAGAATAAGCGGAGTTAAAATGTTTAGAACTAAATGTTTTGATGAAGTAAAATTTAAAGACTCACTATCCCCAGACACTGATTTCTCTGGAGAGATTCTTAAATCTGGGTGGAAAACTGTTTTTTTGTATGAATCATATACACTAGGTGAGCATAAAAGAAATTATACCCCTCGGTATACATACTCAAAATACTTGTTGGCTGGTAAAAGGTATGTGTACAGAAAGAAATTCATTCAATTTCAACAGCTAGTACGTATTCTGGGTGAGAAGAATAATCAAATATCCTTGATCGCCAGGGTAGCCCTGATGCATGGTGTTTTTCAAAAACCAGAAAATAATTTGCTATCATCACAACAAGAAGAGGAAGACTTTTTCTTATTAAATAAGTTTGTAAATAATAGATATTTTCTGAGAGGATTATTTAAATTATTTAAAATTAAAAGTTTATTAAATAATAATTTTAATAGGGAAGATGCAAATTTTATTATTAATTTTATTAAGGGAAATTATTATACTGAAAACGTAGAAAAGGTTTTTGAGAGGTTTTTTCAGCTCGGAGTTTTATCAAGACGTTTGAGTTGGTATTTCCCATTTAAATATTTTATAAATATTTTGGGTAGAAGCAGTGATATACTTTCCTCGGTTGCTTTAATTAGTTTGTGTCATGGTATATTTTTTACCGGTTTTGACAAAAAGCTAATAATGGATGATATAAAATTACTTGAGACATTTATGACTGAGATTAAAAATAATACTAATATTTAATTATTAAAATGAGTAATAAACCTACAATTCAAAAAGAAAATCTACCCGGAAGTTTTTGGGGTATTACTACTTTTTTTAATTCAGCTGGATATAGAAATAAGTATAGTAATTATAGAATGTTCAGGGAAGCCTCTAAGAAACAAGGACTTAAATTACTGGCGGTTGAGGTGGTTTTTGATGATAGTGATTTTGAATTGAAGAAAGAGTCTGATGCGGATATTTTAATCCAATTGAGGGGCGATATAAATAATATTATGTGGCAAAAGGAGAGAATGCTAAATATTGGTTTACAAAATCTACCTCAGGATTGTGATAAAATAGCTTGGTTGGATTGTGATATTATTTTCGAAAATAATAATTGGGTGGAGGAGACGTCCGGAATGCTTTTAGATTATAAGATTGTACAGCCATTTGGGTGGGCAGTCAGATTATTAAAAGGAGAGACTAGCTATAATTTTAATGAATTACCAGATAACGTAAAAAAAGAAAGGAAGATGAAGAATATGACTTCTGCGGTTTATAAAGCGGGTGTAGAATCATTCCAAAAAAGTTCACTAGACCCAGGTTTTTATGGTTTTGCTTGGGCCGCCAGAAGAAGTATTTTTGATAAAATAGGCTTTTTTGATAAGAATATTATGGGTGGAGGTGATTTTATAATGGCCCGGTCTTTTTGGGGTAGTATAGATATTATAAAAAAATTTTATCACCATAAGATGATTTCTTGTATGGAGAATTGGATGGAAAAAATTTATAGCAATGTTCAGGGAAGTGTATATTATATTGATGGGGGAGTTTTACATTTATGGCACGGTAGGGAAGATCATAAGTGGCATCGGTTAAGACGTTTTATATTGGCTAAATATGATTTTGATCCTAATAGGGATATAAAAATTAATAGTGATGCTCTTTATTCGTGGGTGGGAAATAAAAAATCATTGCAGAGAGCTGTTTGGGCATACTTTTACGCCAGGAGAGAAGAAGGTGGTTTTAAAATTTTTTTTAGTTTATTATTTCTTGTGGTATTAATATTTGAATATTATCTGAAGAAATTTTACAAGGCGTTATTTTTATAGTAAATTGTAATAGTAACTAATTCTAGACATAATGGATAATAAAAATAATAATAATTTAGAAATCAGTATAATTTTACCCTGCCAAAATGAGGAAAAAGCCTTGCCTTTTTGTTTGAAGCAGATTAAAGAAATTATTCATAAAAATAATTTATCAGCCGAAGTTATAGTCTCAGATTCTTCGATAGATGGTAGTCCAGAAATTGCGAAAAAGGAGAATGTTAGCTTATTAAAACATGATAAGGAGGGTTACGGTGCCGCTTATTTGGAGGCTTTTAAAATAGCTAAGGGAAAATATATTTTTATGGCGGATCCTGATGCTAGTTATGATTTTAAGGAAATCCCGGTTTTTATAAAAAAATTAAAAGGTGGTTCTGATATGGTTATTGGGAATCGTTTTTCTGGAGGAATGCACCAGGAAGCAATGACGTTTTCTCATAAATATATTGGTAATCCAGTTCTTTCATTTATGCTTAAGCTTTTTTTTAATAGTAAGATTAAGGATTCACAGTGCGGGATGAGGGCAATCAAGAGATCATTTTTGGAAAAATTAAATCTGCAAACAACCGGAATGGAATTTGCTTCAGAGATGATAATAAAGGCACTTAGGAATAATTGTATAATAAGCGAGTTGCCAATTGATTATCATAAACGTAAGGGCCAGTCCAAGATGAAATCTTTTCGTGATGCCTGGAAACACATTAGATATATGTTTAGTATTTTAGGAATCAAGGAAAAATGAAAATAGCGATATTTCATAATTTTATGGATAATATTGGTGGAGCAGAAATGGTGGGCTTAACCCTGGCTAGGGAGCTAGGTGCGGATGTTTACACCACAAACATTGACGAAGAAAAAATTATTAAAATGGGTTTCGAGGATATCTTACCTAGGATCTATTCAATAGGTAAGGTACCAATAAATGCCCCATTTAAACAGCAGTTTTCTTTGTGGAAATTTAGGAATTTGAATCTTGGGAATAAATATGATTTCTATATAATTGATGGGGATTGGGCAATATCTGGGGCTACAAAAAATAAACCAAATTTATGGTATGTGCATTCTCCAATCAGGGAAATATGGGATTTGTATGAGTATACTAGGAATAATACTGTACCCTTTTTACTTAGGCCAATTTTTGATATTTGGGTTTTATTTAACCGTTATTTAAATAAAAAATATATCAAGGAGGTGGATATTTTGGTTTGTAATTCTAATAACACTAAGGAAAGAATTAAAAAATTTCTAGGGAAGGATGCCACAGTAATAAGTCCACCAATAGAAACAACAAAATTTAGGTTTGAAAAATCTGGTGGGTATTGGTTGTCAGTTAATAGGTTAATAACCCATAAAAGGATTAATTTACAACTGGAGGCATTTGCAAATTTACCAAAAGAAAAATTAATCATTGTTGGTTGTTATGAAAAATCACGTCATTTTGAAAAATATGCTGAATATTGTAAAAAAATAAAGCCTGATAACGTTGAGATAAAAAGCTGGGTTAGTCGGGAAGGGCTTATAGATCTATATGCGGGATGTAAGGGGTTCATAACTACATCGCATGATGAAGATTTTGGTATGAATGTGGTTGAGGCTATGGCCTCTGGGAAACCAGTGATTGCTCCGAATGAGGGGGGATACAAAGAAACCATTATAGATGGTAGAACTGGCATTCTAATTGATGATATTAATTCAAATAAATTAACCAAGGCGGTTATAGAGCTTGGGGAAAAAATTGATAATGATTCGGGGTCCTTGAAAAAATATTGTCAGCAACAAGCAGTAAATTTTGAAACGAAAGTTTTTATTGGGAAAATAAAAAAAATAATTGGCTATGTTGTATAAAATAAAGCAAAAGATTGAGAGTAAAAGGGGGTCCGGAAGTTCTTTTTGGATTTTAATGATTTTAATTAAAGATTTTTTATGGCAACTATCAGAGAAATCAAAAGATATTTATTGGTTTTTTGCTAGCAAAATTAGCAATTTTTTGTTTCTCTTTTTTGAGTTTTTTGGTAATCATGGGTATGATTTTGATGTTGATGTTGTTTATGTCTATGCTGATGGTGATGATCCTGACTTCCTTAAACAAAAAAGTATTCTTCTAAAGGGTGTAAAACAAGAGGATCCATTAATAAAGGAAAGCACCGCCCCAAACCGTTTTAATAATTACGGAGAGCTTAAATATTCATTAAGATCAATTGCTGTATATGCACCCTGGGTAAGAAATATATATATAATAACATCAACCCCAAACATAAAATGGCTAAATTTTAAAAATGATAAGAATAAAGTATTTATTGTTTCTCATGAAAGTATTTTTCCGTCTAAAGAATGTCTACCAAACTTTAATGCCTCAGCTATAGAAACATTTATAGACAAGATTCCAGGGTTAGCCGAACACTTTCTTTATTTTAATGATGACACTTTTTTGGGGAATAATGTTAGTAAAAGTGATTTTTTTACAAGTGATGGCCGGTGCCGATTTGGTTTAAAAGATAATTATTATTATAAAGAGAAAGAAAATTTTGGGTCACCAAGACTATACCAACCTCAAAAGACTGAATATGCTATAAGCCTGATTAAAAAGAAATATAATAAAACCAAAATTTACCTGCCGATGCATCAGGTCCGGCCCATGTTAAAAAGTGTTTTTAGTTCCTGCAAAAGGGATTTTTCTCAGGAGTGTATGGAGACCGCGATGAATAAATTTCGGGCGGCCAATGATATATCATTGGTCAATATTATTTTCCCATCCTACGCAATTTATAACAATTATGGAGTTGCCTCTAATAAGCTCGTATTGAGTAATGCGTTTATTTTATTTTCTGATGATATTAAGTTTAATGAATTAAAATTTGGGCGCTTACTAGAAAAAAAGCCAAAACTTTTTTGCCTGGGCGATGATACTTCACATTATAATAAAGAAGCAAACAAACAGATTCAGTATTATCTTGATAGGTATTTTCCTCAGAAATCTGAATTTGAGGTTTAATATATTATTTTTTGTCTTTCGAAAAAATAATATAGTCATTAATAACCTCTTGGGGTTCACCAAATTTGACAATTTTCCCTTTATTTAAAAAAATTACACGGTTACAGTATTTTCTTACTATATCTAAATTATGGCTTACTAAAATAACTGTAGATCCATTTTTAATTAATTCTCCCATTTTTAGTGCGGCTTTTGTTTGAAAATCAATATCTCCTCCTGATCCAAAAATTTCATCTAATAAAAGTATGTCAAAATTGTGATGTTTAAGGCAGTGTATGCCAATGGAAAAATTTAATCTTGATATCATGCCAGAAGAGAATTGATAAACCTTCATATCAAGAAAATCTTTAAGACCGGAAAAATCAACTATGTCACTAATTTTGTTGCGTATGTCTTTTTGGCTTAAGCCCATCACTGCTCCTATTAAATATATATTTTCTCTCATGGTTAGTTTTGGTCTAAGGGCCTGACCAAATCCAGAAAGATAAATCATTTTTCCGGTAGTTTTAACATGGCCAGTGTCCTTTGTATATACACCAGCAATAACCCTCAGTAGGGTACTTTTACCAGATCCATTTGGGCCAATTATACCGACCACCTCACCAGCGTCAGCCCTAAATGAGATGGTTTTTAATATTTGAGCCCTATTTTTTTTAGTTCCTTTTAATAATGATGTTATTCTATACAAGGCACCCTCTCCTTTTTTAAAATTAAGGTCAAAACTTTTGGAAACATTTTCCACACATACTCTCTCGGTTTTTTGTTTTGTCATATTAATTCAGCAAGTTTTGATTTAAATTTGTTAAATATTATTATACCGACCATAAAAAATGTGATGCTAAAGAAAAAAGTTCCAGCGATTATATATAATTCAGGCATTTTACCGTAAATGGTAACATCTCTGGCTATTGATAAAAAATAATAGAGGGGATTTAAAAGGTTAATTTTATATAACCAGGTGTCACCCTTGAGTAAGTAAAAAATTGGTGTAATAAAAAATAATAGCTGGGTGGCAATTACCCAGATATTGGAAAAGTCTTTTATATAGGCGCCTACTATTGAGAAAATCAAAGCTACTCCAAGTATGAATAGGCAGAAAATAATAAAAATTATAAAATAATAAATAATTCCCCAAAGTGGGACACCCGAGGAAATCATTAATATTATTAGTAGGAATATTTCAAACACATGGGAGAAGGTGGCTTCTAATACCTCTGAAATAACAAATGGTTCGTAGTTTATTTTTATAGATTTTATGAGTCCGCCATTTTTTTCAATAATGGTAATGGCCGAAGTTAAAATTTTTGAAAAGAAATTATACATTATTATTCCGAGGAATAAATATAGCGGGTAAAATTTTATTGGTACGGTTGAAAAAGCCGCACCCTTGATAAATAAAATGATAAGAAAAAGGGCCAGGGGATTTAGTAGATACCAAAAAATTCCTAGATAACTCCCTTCATTCCTTAGTTTAAAATTTGCCCTAGCTAAGGAGAGGCTTAAACCCAGAATACCGCTTAATTTCTCAAGCTTATTTTTCATTCTATTTTTTCATTCTATAATAGTTTTTCTGGTAAATCAAATTAGCTCTTGACCTTTAAAATGTAGGGTGTAATATTATCGCATAGTATACAGAATTTATTTTACTGAATATAAAGGTCGATGAATTATTAGTTAAATATTTAGGCTAGAAAATTAAAAAAATAAAATATGAAAAATTTATTGATTGTTGGTATTATATTATTAATCGTTGGAGTTGTAGGTCTTATTTATAGTTATGCCACCACCTGGATGTGGGTTCTTGTTGTCTTGGGCGTCATTGGTATTATCTGGGGTTGGATGTCAAAGAATAAGGGGACAATGTAAATTTCGAATTAAATAAGCAAAACAAAAATGCCCAAAAGGGCATTTTTGTTTGCGCATGCCTTTTAAAGGGTATTGTCATCAACTATTGACTTTTGTATCATAATTTGCTATAGTTGTAAGTAGTTAGATAGGGGAATAAGCCCTTATTTTTATTGCTTGAAAACTCAATATCAAGAAAGGAAAAAGGATGAAAAAGTGGATGATAGGTGCTTTGGTAATACTGGCGGCTTGGATGTTCTTCATTGGGGTTATGACTCTTTTCAGAGTGGAAGAGGAAAAACCCGTTGTGAAGCTTCCGACGAAGACAGTTGTTTCTCCGGAAGCCGAGGAGCTCTTGGCTAATCCGGTGACTAACAATCTAGGGAGAGAAAACATACAGAGGGAGGTAAGGGCAAGTACGAGTCAAGTGACGAAGGCGACAGTTCGTGCAGACTTGAATGTTATGCGCGAGCAGTTGCAGAAAAAGATCGCAACAAACAAGGGAGAGTAAGTATGAAGAAGTTGTATTCGTGGCTTGGTGTAATTACGCTGGTGTTGTTCATGTTCTGTACCGCGGCTTCCGCGTCGACCGAACAGGAACGGCAGCTGGAGTATTCACTGAAGGCGCTCGATAGCGTCACCACAATGTCACTCTGGGTGGGCGACATTGATGGAAACTGGTATACAAACGTGATCACACCATTCGTTGATGGAGTGGTGAATTCCGTCATTGACTTAGCTTGGGGCCCAGCACTTTATGATGTGTCGGCTTACTGGACAGACGCTGACGGATATCCAATATTCAGCTCCTACGGTTCGATCAAGAAGATTGAATCCGGGATGAACTATTTGGACTTCCCGATGTACATCTCCTATTGGAGGTGTATCACGGTTCAGTTCAAGCAGCCGATTGCTAGCGATAGCGATCTCTGGGTGAATGGAGCGAGGGCTTGGTATGACGGCGTGTCATGGCGGGCAAATGTTAGCGCACCATGGAACATGACCGAGCTCACAGTTTTGTGGGGTGGTCATGGTCAGTGGGTGCTTGATACAAACCCGTCATATGAGTATGGTCAACCGATTGTTTTGGCGGAAGCAGAAATGGATACGTCCACTACCGTCCCGTCACAGGCGTTCGGCATATCATATTTGGGTGAGACTTCATATCCCGCTAATCAAGCGGTGTTTGTGAGTAAGATTCAGTATGATGAATCTATAGGAGCAAGTGTACTCGTGTGTTACAACACACTGTACAAGACCTATGGAAACTTCAAACTGATGATAACGCTGGAGGCGTACGACCCGAATTTGGGCAACAATGTCCAGTACTTCAGCGCCTATGTTGACGTTCAGGATGGGATGTTTATGATCCCCCTGATTGACAACAATGGCGGAAACCTCGGGATCCGGATGTACACAGCTGTAAAGTTTGTGTATGCCGACCCGTCAGATGGAGGAGTTTGTAAACAGCAGTGGGACTACACCGTCTATCAGGGTGACAGGTACCCCAAAATTAAGACACTTTTTACACCAAGATTAGTAGTATAATACTGGTCGAGTATTAATTAATCTTAGTAAAAAATATGTCTGACAAAAAACAATACAAGGTGTCTTTGGATTTGA
>Ga0247841_10009031_pt1 | contig 14090 bp, 15 predicted proteins | sample LaCruzMarch2015__2_FD_192410 | JGI IMG/M metagenome (GOLD analysis project Ga0247841, IMG submission 192410) | Freshwater microbial communities from meromictic Lake La Cruz, Castile-La Mancha, Spain - LaCruzMarch2015_18m | ecosystem: Environmental > Aquatic > Freshwater > Lake | place: Spain...
AGGAAAAAAAAACAAATGTGCGTTTAAACATCGCTATTGTTTGCCGCTCAATTGAGCCGTTGGGTGCACGGCATTGTAAATCCGTTCAAGCTCTTGCAACAAGGAGCTGAGCTCTTCCAGCGGCAGCACCGTGGCGGCGTCGCTCTTGGCTTGATTTGGGTTCGGGTGGCATTCTAAAAAAAGCGCATTGCACCCCACGGCGATAGCGGCTTTGGCCAAAATGGGAATGAATTCGCGCTGTCCTCCCGAAACGTGGCCTAGCCCTCCGGGAAGCTGGACGGAATGGGTTGCGTCAAAACAGACGGGGAAGCCGAGTTTTTGCATAATTGGGATGGAACGAAAATCGCTTACCAGATTGTTATACCCAAAAGATGTTCCGCGGTCTGTCAGCAAAATACGGTCATTGCCGCAAAAGAGGAGCTTGTCAACGACATTTTTCATATCCCATGGAGCGAGAAATTGCCCCTTTTTGACGTTGACGGCGGCTTTCGTACGCCCGACAGCCGCGATGAGGTCGGTTTGGCGGCATAAAAACGCGGGGATCTGGATCATGTCGCAAACTTCGGCGGCGGCTTTCGCTTCTTCAGGAGAGTGAACATCCGTTAGAACAGGCAATCCGAGTTCTCTTTTTATCCGCTCCAGGATACGCAGACCTTTTTCCAATCCGGGACCGCGAAAGGAATCGATTGAAGAGCGGTTGGCTTTGTCGTAGCTTGCTTTAAAAATTAAGGAAAAGGGACAATTACGCATTATTTTTTGAAGTGATGCTGCAATTGATAGCGTATGCTCTTCGCTTTCGATGACGCAGGGACCGGCTAAAATTGCGAGCGGCTCGCCTTCCCCGATTTTGTAATCGCCAATCAGTAATTTTTTCATGGTTAGGAATATACAAAAGGTATGTAAACTCTAGCAAGGTTCAATTATGAAACGCACCCCGTTAATTCATTTGCTACAGGCATATTCCCCTGCGCATAGCGAGGAAAAAATCTTTCAGACGGAGATGTTGAATTTTATTGAGCGGCAAGAAAATTGTTTTGAGCGTTTTTTGGAGACAGGGCACATAACCGCCTCATCGTGGTTATTGAGCAAAGATCATACAAAAGCTCTTCTGATGCATCATACAAAACTGGATCGCTGGGTTCAGTTAGGGGGGCATTGCGATGGAGATCCCGATGTCATGCGAGTGGCTATCAAAGAAGCTTGCGAAGAGTCGGGAATTGATCAAATCAGGCCGGTTTCGAATGAAATTTTTGATATTGATATTCATTTGATACCCGCGAAAGATCAAATATGCGCGCACTATCATTACGACGTGCGGTTTTTATTGGAAACTACCAGTGAGGAGCTCGTTGTTTCCAATCGCGAATCCAAAGAGCTGAGATGGGTTGGCAAAAATATTCAAGAGCTTCCGACAGACAGCCGTTCCGTTGTCCGCATGTTTATCAAATGGCTCGATCCTTAAGACTCTTGCTAAATAGCGGATGAGAATTTATCATTTCATTAAGTCGATGTCTTTTGTTTAAATGGATTGATAGCTCAGAGGATAGAGCACCCGCCTTCTAAGCGGGCGGTCGTAGGTTCGAGTCCTACTCAATCCGATTTTTCTCGAAGAAAAAAATCTTTCAAATCTATATGATAACCTTCTTGCGCTCCTTGGTTTTCGAAAACTGTAATAATCATTCCGAAGCTGAGCAAAGCGCTCCGAAAGCAAGAAATTTTGTTATTTATAAAATTTTTGAGACGTGCCCAACCAGGGAGATTGCATGTTTTTTAACATCTTCACACTTCTAATTTTTTGTGGATTAGCGGCTCTTGTCTATGGAGGTATCTTGATTTATAGCGTTCTTTCCGAACAGACGGGTACGGAAACAATGCAAAGAATCGCAAAGGCCATCCAAGACGGAGCATCTGCGTATCTCAATCGACAATATCGGATGATCGCTCTTGTCGGGATGATTGTCCTGATTCTTCTAACATGGCGGCTCGGTGTCTTGGTTGGAGTCGGTTTTATTATAGGAAGCGTGCTTTCAGGATTAGCCGGATATATTGGAATGAATATTTCAGTCCGCGCCAATATTCGAACAGCGGAAGCAGCTAAAAGAGGATTGAAGCCTGCATTGGCAATCGCATTCAGATCGGGAGCTGTGACCGGATTTTTGGTCGTTGGTCTGGCTCTTCTCGGGGTCACTATCTATTATTTTTTAATGCAGCATTTTCATGTCGATCAGCGAAAGATTTTTGAAGCTCTCGTTGCTCTGAGCTTTGGCGCTTCTCTGATCTCGATTTTCGCTCGATTGGGCGGCGGTATTTTTACGAAAGGCGCTGATGTCGGAGCTGATCTGGTTGGAAAAATCGAAGCGGGCATTCCCGAAGATGATCCACGCAATCCCGCTGTAATTAGCGATAACGTAGGTGATAACGTGGGTGATTGCGCAGGGATGGCGGCCGATCTTTTCGAAACCTATGTTGTGACCATCGTTGGCACGATGCTCTTAGGCAAGATCTTTTTTATCGATCTTGCGCAGGAAGCAATGATTCTCTTTCCCCTGGCCATTGGCGGAGTTGGTATTTTGGGCTCTATTTTAGGCTCATTGTTCGTACGCCTGGGTAAGGGAGTAAATATCATGGCGGCGCTTTATAAAGGATTTATCGCAAGCGCGATCATATCTATTGTCGCCATTGCTTGGATGATTCACAAATGGTTTGGTTTTAGTGCGACTTTTAAAATTCAGGATCAGACATTTACTGGTATGAATCTTTTCAATTGCGCTTTCATCGGATTGGCTGTGACCGGATTGATCATGTGGATCACGGAATATTACACGTCCACTAAATTCCGTCCTGTCAAAAATATTGCCAAAGCTTCAGCTACAGGCCACGGAACCAATATTATTCAAGGATTGGCCACTTCGTTGGAGTCAACCGTTCTTCCTGTTATTTTTATTTCCGCAGGTATTTTGGCGACTTACATCAATGCGGGGCTCTATGGAGTCGCGATTGGCGCCACCTCGATGCTCGCGTTAGCCGGTATGATCATCGCTCTCGATGCATATGGACCGGTGACGGACAATGCGGGGGGAATTGCCGAGATGTCGAATTTGCCGCATAAAGTGCGAGAAGTCACCGATGCGCTCGATGCCGTGGGCAATACGACTAAAGCGGTAACGAAAGGATATGCGATTGCATCGGCAGCTTTTGCTGCTTTGGTTCTCTTTGCTGCATTTATTGAAGATCTGGTGTTTTATTTTCCGACACTCGACATCCAATTTAAACTTCAAGATCCATACGTTGTCGTCGGTCTTTTCATGGGTGGGCTTTTGCCCTATCTGTTCGGCGCCATGAGTATGACGTCAGTAGGGCGGGCTGCAGCGGCGGTTGTCATTGAAGTGCGGCGGCAGTTCAAGGAGATTCCTGGAATTATGCAGGGAACGCATCTTCCTGATTACAAAAAAGCGGTGGACATGTTGACTCGAGCGGCGATCAAAGAGATGATCTTACCCTCGTTGCTCCCTGTTTTTGCTCCCATCGTGCTTTTCTTTGTTATCTATTGGATTGCGGGTAATTCCGCTTTTGTTTCTCTGGGAGCGATGCTTCTGGGTGTTGTTGTGACGGGCCTTTTCCAGGCTTTGTCGATGACAGGCGGCGGCGGCGCATGGGATAATGCCAAAAAGTATATTGAAGCGGGTAATCTCGGTGGTAAAGGATCGGCTGCTCATTTAGCCGCTATCACAGGGGATACCGTTGGCGATCCGTACAAAGATACGGCGGGACCTGCGATCAATCCGATGATCAAAATTGTGAATATCGTGGCCCTTCTTCTTTTGGCCATTCTTTCGCAAATTCTGTAATTTCTGATTTGCCCCCTTCGTTCTGATGGAGGGGGCTTTCTTTTTTTTCTCAGTCGATTTTTCAAATTTTGTAAGCAAAATTTACAAGTGCGAACATTGCCGCAAAAAATGATGGGCATCATCGCAAACAGTGGATGTTTTAAGTGGGACAAAAGAAAAAAGGAGCAAGAGTGTTCTTGCTCCAGGAATAGGTTACTTTGGTTCTTCGAGAATCTCGAGATTCACTCGGATTCCGTTGCGACTGGCGACAGACATTAACAACGTTCGTATAGCGTTAATCGTCTTGCCTTTTTTTCCGATGATTTTTCCTATATCTGATTTTTCAACGGCCAGTTCAATAATCAAAGTGTGTGTTCCGCCGATTTCGTTGATTCGGACCTGATCCGGATGATCGACGAGGTTCTTTACGATATATTCGACAAATTCTTTCATGCGCGTTCCTCATGATGATAAGTAGGTTCGGCAGCAGAAAATAAAAAAAATTATTCTCTAATTTGAATTTTGTCACATGGGAAAATAATTTTCTAGAAGGTTTACGTAAAAAAAAATTATGCGATGGGGAAAGGCTCACCTAAAATGGAGCTATCGGAGATTTGATAAATCCATTTTTTGAAATCATCAGGAATCGATGCTACGAGGGAAATAGGCACATTTGTGATGGGATGGATGAAGTTTAATTGATAGGCATGGAGCAGTTGCCTTTCCACTTCTTGCGAGGCATTAATTTTTTCGCTTCCATACGTTGTGTCGCCGAGTACCGGATGGCCAATATGTTTCAAATGGACACGGATTTGATGGGTACGCCCCGTTTTCGGACGGATCAGGACGAGGCTGAATTGATGATTGAACGCTAAAACATGGACTTGACTGATTGCCTCTTTGCCTCGTTCCGAGACGACAGTCATTTCCTTGCGTTGGGTGGGATGGCGGCCGATCGGAGCGGCAATCGTGGTGTTGGGCGGTTTTCCGACACAAATGGCCAGATAGGATTTTTCCATTTGCCGAGAAGAAAACATTTGAACAAGTTTTTGATGGGTCTGTGCTGTTTTAGCGGCAATCAATACGCCCGATGTGTTCTTGTCGAGACGATGAACGATTCCCGGGCGAAGGGGATCTAACCCCGGAGCGAGATTTTGGCAGTGTGCTAAAAGTGCATTGACAAACGTACCATTCCAATGACCTGGGGCGGGATGGACGACCATGCCTGCCGGCTTATTGATCCCAATCAGATGTTCATCTTCAAATATGATATCTAGTGGAATGGCCTCGGGCGCAAGGTTGATTTCAGGCGTTAGCTGGAAGCAAACCTCGATCTCATCGCCCACTTCCGGCGCAAACCGTTTTTTAATAGGCTGATCATTTAATAGAACAAAGCCCTCTTCGATCAGTTTTTGAAAATATGTGCGAGAAAATGTTGGGTAGCGATCGGCAAGCATTTTGTCGATGCGCTGCCCGGCTTCAGAGGGTGCTACTAGAAGAAAATCAAGCTGCGGCTCGGCAGAAACGGTCATAATAATCCAATCACGATGATTCATTTTACCATCGGGCGTGATTATTGAGTTATGTTCGGTATATGCGTTTGAAGGTCAATTACTTGAGATTATACCTGCTCATCGGGGTCTTTATTGAAATTTTTAATGGCTTTGACTGCTTGATCTCTTTCTTTATCCATTGATTTGCCTAGCGATTGAATCATAAGTTCATTTAGCTGGTGCCATTGTTTTGGGGTAAAAGTCATGTTAAGAAAAGTATGACTTTTATTATCAGAATCTTTGTAACCAACCCCTTTTTCACCGTTGCTTTTTGGTGTTTTGTCAGTATCTTTTGGTGCATTCGGGTCGCCAGCCGGGGGGATAGAAGATGTGGGCATTTTTGCAAACTCCTTTTTTCTTTTCTTATATCTTGGGTTTTTTAATTAAATCATTAATTTTATATGATCGACGCATTCCTTCGGAGTTCTTTATTTTTTTGTCCAAGTCGAAAATTCGATTTTTCAAGCAGTTTATGTATGAACCCAGGTTTGGAAATGAGTTGGTATTTACGAAGAGTTGAGGATTGTTGGGAGCTTTGGGATGAGAATGAAAAACAGGAGATACGCAGTTTAGCTTTTTTGCCCGCCCGCTTAACGGTGCCGCAATGTTTTTCAACATGGGAGGAGTGGGAGAAATGGCTGTATGCAGAAGAAAAAAAACTGGCCAAGAAAAAGGTGCTTAATTTGTTGGCCGGGCGAAATTACCCGTCTCATGCACTTCGCCGCAATCTGCTGTTGAAGGGGTTTTCTGATAGAATGTCCCGGGAAATCGTGGAGTGGGTTCAGCAATTGGGCTATGTGCAAGATAGTGAATATCTTCGTGCAGTGATTCGGCAATATCAAGAACGGGGGCATGGTCCGAAAACGATTTTGTGGAAATTGCGCTCGAAAGGATTTTCAGAAGTGGAGGTTGCGCAGGAAATCAAACAAATGCTGCCTATAGACATGCAAAAAGAAACGATACGTAAAGTGATCGCAAAGCGGCGATTGAGCACAGAACCGTCGGCCCGTCAAAAGACCGTCATGGCACTCCTTCGCCGCGGTTTTAATATCGCAATCATCAACGAAGTTTTGTTCAAAACTCCGCCGAACCGGGATATCGAGGAAATGGAATGACGTCGCGAATGTTTTCCATTCCGGTAATGAAGAGAACGAGACGCTCAAATCCCAATCCAAATCCCGCATGAGGGACTGAACCATATTCGCGCAGTTCCAAATACCACCAGTAATCCTCTTGCTTGAGGCCCATATCCGTGATTTTTTTCACCAAGACGTCTAGGCGCTCTTCGCGTTGCGATCCTCCGAGGATTTCTCCGATTTTTGGGACGAGGATGTCCATGGCCGCGACTGTTTTTCCATCGTCATTGGCTCGCATATAGAAGGCTTTGATCTTTGCGGGATAGTCAGTCAAAATGACCGGTTTTTTACAATGTTCTTCCGCGAGATAGCGTTCATGTTCCGATTGAAGATCGGAGCCCCACTGGACAGGAAACTCAAATTGCTTCGGTGATTTCAATAAAATCTCGATTGCATCGCTATAGGTTAAATGGACGAAGGAAGACTCAGCGACTTGCTGCAGGCGGGCGATCAACCCATTTTCGATGAATTTATCAAAGAACTCGAGATCTTCTTTGCAGTGTTCGAGCACATATTGGACGCAGAATTTTAAATAACTCTGGGCGCATTCCATGTCAGCGTGCAAATCGGCGAAAGCCATTTCCGGCTCAATCATCCAAAATTCGGCAAGATGGCGCGAGGTGTTCGAATTTTCGGCGCGAAAGGTCGGTCCGAAGGTATAAATATCCGATAGGGCGCAAGACAAAATCTCGCCTTCCAGTTGGCCTGACACGGTTAAAAATGCGGGTTTATTAAAAAAATCTTTTGAAAAATCAGTGTGTTGAGCGAGCGGATCCAGCGTTGTTACGCGAAACATCTCCCCGCCGCCTTCGCAGTCCGACGCTGTGATGATAGGCGTTTGGACGTAGATAAAGCCGCGCTGATGAAAAAAGAGGTGGGTTGCAAAGGCCAGCGCGCTGCGTATTCGCATGACGGCGCCTTGTGTGTTTGTGCGAGGGCGCAGATGGGCAATGGTGCGCAAAAATTCAAAGGAATGGCGTTTTTTTTGCAGTGGATAGCGCTCAGGATTACAGCTGCCATAAACGTGAATCGATTGAGCTTTCAGTTCCAAGGCCTGATTTTTACCGGGGCTTTCTGCCAGTTTGCCGGTAATGGAGATCGATGTCCCTGTCGTCAGCTGTTGAATGATTTGTTCATATGACGGGAGTGATTTCTCTGCGATGACTTGCAAGTTAGCCAGTGTAGATCCGTCATTCATCTCAATGAAGGCGAAAGATTTTTGATCGCGGACTGTACGTACCCATCCGGAGACAGTGACCGTCTGTCCGATGAGGGAGGTGATTTCTTTAGCTTGGAGAATTTGTTTGATTTTTGTTCGCATAATCTTATTTATGTTCTGTAAAATTTTTCAGTAATGCAATTTCTTTTTTCCATAATTCCGGGCCGTCGGGCGTTTCTAAATATTTGGGAAGCGCGCGCGTTTTGGAGTCGGTCATTAAGAATCGAAACGAATCGATCCCGATCTTTCCTTTTCCGATCGGTGCATGACGGTCAATTCTCGAGCCGAGTTCTTGAACTGAATCATTTAAGTGAAAAGCATATAAATGTTCCAACCCAATGGTTTGTTCAAACTCTTTGAGTACGTTTTTCCAGGCTTCATCCGAGCGAATGTCATATCCCGCCGCAAAGATATGGCAGGTATCGATGGTTACCCCGATGGGAATTTTATGTTTGACCGCTTTGATGATGATCGCCAGGTGTTCGAAGCGATCTCCCACGCAGCTGCCCTGGCCCGCAGCGGTTTCTAAAAGCAATCTCGTCTTCCCGTCGGATGCGATTTTTTCCAGTTGCAAAAGACTGTCGATAATTGTCTGCAGACATTCTTCTTCTGTCGAACTTGTGGCTGCGCCCGGATGAAAATTTAAATAGGGGATTTTTAGAACGTGGCACCGCTTCAGCTCTTCGTGAAATGCTGTGCGGCTCTTTTTCAGAATTTCAGGATCAGGAGAGCCCAGGTTCACCAAATAGCTTCCGTGGCTCATTACCTGGCCGATTCCGGTTTCTTTCAGCGACTCTTCCCAGAGAGCGATTTCTTCATCCGAAATCGAATGGCCGTGCCATTGTCTCTGATTGCTGGTAAAGAGCTGAATGGTCGTGGCTCCGATATCGCGGCCTTGATAAACGGCATTGTGAACTCCGCCGGCAGCCGAAGTATGTGCGCCTATCCAAATTTTTTGAGTCATAAAATTACATTGAAAAAAGATGCTTTTTATTTTATCGAGCGAGAAAGATTTAAACAATCCTTTATTAACCAGAGGGATAAATAGATGAAATGGCTTTGCCTCGTTAGAGCTCCCTGGCACCGTTTAGCTGGTAGAGGAGTCGATCACTTGAATCCTCCTCTGGCCAGCTTACTACCGCGGTTAATAATAGCTCGACGATGTCATTATTGGTATACACAGGTAGCTGGTGTTTAATTCACTGCGGGAATGGCGTACACAAAAAATATAGCTCATTTAGAAAATTGCGATAAGATAGTGCTATGGATACTGATTCTTCAATCGTTCGCTCGGCGAGAAGCTTTTTCGCAGGAACTCTTTTGAGCCGCATCATGGGAATGGGGCGGGACATTGTGATGGCTTTTTGTTTTGGCAGCGCGCCGGAAGTTGCCGCTTTTATGGTCGCGTATCGCTTGGCAAACTTATTTCGCCGTTTGTTTGGCGAAGGAAATTTGCAGGGGGCTTTTGTACCGCATTTTGAGCGGCTACGCAATCAAGGGGACGGTCCGGCCGCTTTGTTTTATCGGGATCTTTTCTTTTCGATCGGATTCGCTTTGATTTGTCTGATTGGAGCCGGAGGAGTTGTTTGCTGGCTTTTGGCCCATATATTGCACAGTGAAATTCCTCTGATGATGATCGTGATGATGCCGGGTGTGATTTTCTTGTCTTTATATGCGCTCAATAGCTCCGTACTTCAATGCCAGAGGCGTTATTTTCTTCCCGCATTTGCTCCCGTTGCCTTCAATGCTGTTTGGATTGTTGCTGCTCTGTACTTGTACGGCAATAGTCTCAGAGTGGCGATGTATGGGCTCTCTTTTGGCGTGTTGGCGTCATTTGCGATGCAGTGGTGGGTGATTTCTTCGCCAGTGACGAAATGGGTAAAAAATACAGTGGGATGGCGCGCCTGGTTTCGTCCTCATCTCTTTTCCAATGAAGTCCGGCAACTCTTAAAACCTTTGTCTTTCGGGATTGTGGGAATCGGAGCCGCGCAGATCAATAGCGCCGTTGATGCGATTTTTGCCCGCTTGGCCGATCCTTCAGGGCCTGCTTATCTTTGGTATGCGATCCGTATTCAGCAGCTTCCGTTGGCTTTATTTGGCATCGCATTGGCGGGCGCGTTGCTGCCTCCGCTTTCTCGGGCGATCCAGTCGGGCTTGTTTGATCGATATCGCGATCTTTTACAAGGCGGGCTGAAACAGAGCGCGGCTCTCATCATTCCCTGTTCTTTGGCTTTATTCGTACTTGCTGTTCCTATGTTGGATTTGCTGTACGGGCGTGGAAGTTTTTTGAGCAATGATGTTGCGAATGCAGGAATCTGCTTACAAGCTTATTCTGTTGGGCTTATCCCGATGGTCTATATTCTTCTCTTGGCTAACGGTTTTTATGCTCAAAAAGAATATCAGTGGCCGATGCGCTGCTCTCTGATTTCTGTCGGTTGTAATGCTCTTTTAAATGTAGTTTTTATATTTGGATTTCATTGGGGCGCCGCCAGTATCGCTATCGCAACCGTACTGAGCGCCTTTCTCAATTGCTCGATGCTTGCAAGCGGGTTGCGAAAGCGTGTTGGAACGATTGCTCTGTGGCGTGGTAATGAGCGAATCGTTTTTTCTTCGATTTGTGCAGCTGTTGCGGTTTTTGTTGTAGATCAAACTTTTTCGCATCCGCGAGAGTTTTTTTCGCAAATCAGCCGTTTGATTTTGACGACAGGGATTTATGGAGTCGTTTTGTTTTCGTTAGCGTATTTCTTGAGAATTAAAGAGATTTTTATGATTTTGAGATGCTGGCGCCAACCCCGATCCTGAGATCGAGGAAAGGGATTATCCTACGGAGACTCTGAGAAACCCCATTCCGCAAATCTTTTGATTCTTTTCACGAACTTGCGATTTTTCGAACTGCATTAACTTTCAGGAAGTTAACTCCGTTCTCCAAAATCGCAACTTCGCAAAAATAATTCAAAATCTTCACGAAAGCACGCTTCTCAGCATCTCCCGACAATCCCTAGCCGCAATTCTTTAGTTCGTATGAGCGAGGCACTCGCATACGAGCGGAATATTGATAGGAATCGGGATGGGGATTTGATCCATCTGTGGAATTGAAACCAGTTTGCCGGAATGTTTGTCTGTTTCAAGAGACAGATATTCAGGAATTTCACGATTCGTGGATTCTTGCGCCATTAAAATCGCCTTAATCTGTTGAGATTTTGGCTTAATGGAGATTGTCATGCCAGGGCGTACAAGAAAAGAGCGTCGGTCGACTTTCTTGCCGTCAACGAGTATGTGGCCGTGAGCGACAAGCTGCTGGGCTGCAAAAATCGATGATCCAAAACGAAGGCGATAGACAATGTTATCGAGTCGGCATTCAAGCTGATCGATGAAGTTATGTGCAGTATTGCCGGATCGGGTGAGCGCTTTTTTATAGGTGTTTACAAGCTGTTTTTGACTGATTAAGCCATAGACAGCTTTCAGTTTTTGACGCTCATCGAGCTGCATGCCAAAATCCGATTTCTTTTTGCGCTTCGCTCCATGCATTCCCGGGGGATGTTGTTTATGAAGAAGCGGGTTGCGTGCTTTGCCAAAAATATTGGTAGCAAAGCGACGAGCAATACGATTTTTAGGTCCTCTGTATCGAGCCATTGTCTCTCCGAAAAAAGAAGATTAATTCCATTGCTGGGGTAAAGCCAAACAGCATAACCAAGATACTAATTTTGAACAAGGAGCTTACCTACTTTTCCGGCAAAATTTTCCTATAAATGGTCAAAATTGCCGATGGAAGTCCTTTTGTTGGGATTTTTATCCTTAAGTGGGGAAACCCTGCCTTTCAAGGCGGGGTCATTTAAAAAACGGGAGGGAGGGATTCGATTTTCTGTTCTCGACCAATGCAATCCCAGACCCTAAAGCCGGGGATTGCAATTTACCACGGTGCGGAATATGGAGATGAGTTAAGTTACTAATAAACAATACGTTAAGCACTATCAAATCATTTTAATCCAAAAGATCTGATCCTCTATTAGAAATCACTCTCTTCAATTGCTTTCATATCTTTGTTATGACGGCCTTCTTTTCTTTTGCTGTCCGACGCTAGCATTTCTAGTGCGGCTGATTTTAAAGTCTTTATGCCGTCGGCAAACCCCAATGAGCGGGAAAGTTGGTCCAGATATGAAATTTCTGCTGCGAGTTGATCGTTGACCGTTTCAAGTTTAGCAAGTTTTTTAAAAAGATCTTGGTTTTTCATGAACGCCTCCTGTGGTTGCATTAATGTAAGATGCAAAAGTCGTGCCACGAAGGTAAAAATCAAATAAAACATTCTAAGGAGCTCTTAAAAAAGCATTTATGAATATATTAACAAATATTTTGAATTTTTGGCCGCAACATGTGGGTGTGCTGTAATTTCCCCATTTCCTAATTTTTTCAGGACGTGTAGGTTGTGAAAAGGAGGTTGATTTCTTCATTGATGGAAATCGCGTAACATGAGAACTTTGTTTTATCTGTCCCCTTATATTTTTTTGATCTTACCAATGATGGGGGGGTCAACAAGAGGTAAAACACATGAAGAAACTTTCGTTAAGCAAGAAGTTGCTCTTGGCGGGTAGTCTCATTGCCTTGGCAATTGCTTGCCAATCTAAACCGGTTCGCCAACCCTCTCAGCCTGCTCAACCTCTCCATACCGATGTTGAGGAACAGGGCGATGAAGAGGAAGAAGAGAGTTCGTTTTGGGATCAAGCCGAACCTTTCAAAACAGAAGAAAAACAACTAAAAGCTGTTACAGCCCCTGCGCCTGTGGAGCCAGCTAAGATTGAAACGCCTAAAGCAACAGTCGCCGTTCCAGTCGAGCAAAGCGCTACACCTGTAGTGGAGGCTTCTGCATCTGCTGTGCCAGCTGCTTCAGTTGTTGAAACGCCAGATGTTCTGCCTGCCGCTGCTGAGGCTGTTGTTGAAGTCAAAGCTCCTGAAGCTGCTGCTGGATCTGTCGAAAAACAGATCGCCGCTCCATCTGTGATGCCAAGCTCAGCGACTGTGCAAGCTGCTGAAAATGCCGCTGTGTCGGAAAATCAGACTTCCGGTAAAGAAGCTCCATAAATGATTTACTTGGGGGCGCGAAGTTCTTTTGCGCCTCTGATTATATTGATTGTTGAAGAAACTCCTCTTTTCATGGAGGAGTTTCTTCCTCCGCTTACCGCGTTATCATATATACCGCTCGTGATTCAAAAGTCGGTTCTGTCTGCGTCAGATAGCCATTGAATGTGAATCCGCCGGCTTCGCCTGATTCAAATTCAAGGCGCTTCTTGGACATAATCCGATTTTTGAACCACTCCCGGTATAGCTTGCCTTGACCCACCACTTTGACTCTCGAAGCGAGTTTTGCAATCGTCTCTGAAGGGATGGGACTTTAGGCAAGCGATGCGTTCAAAGATCAATAATCTCTTTTTTACTTCGAGAGCATATGAGAACCCGCCAATTCCGCCATTGGCTGCGATGACGCGATGGCAGGGAATGAATAAAGGCATTGGATTGCGTCCGCAGGCGCCGCCAACGGCCCGGGCACCATTTTGCATTCCCAATTGGGTTGCGATTTTACGATAGTTCAAAGACTGTCCGAATGGAATTTTTGATAGTTCTTGCCAAACTTTCATTTGAAAAGGAGTTCCGAGAGGAGTGGGAAATGAAAATGAACGTTTTTGAGAATATTGAAAAAGAAGTTGAAGAAGGAGTTCTTTGGTTTTGGGCGGTGTTTTATCAAATGAGCAAAAAAAACCATTAGATGGGGGAAGGCTGAGACGACAACCTTCCCTTTTGATTTCAACGACGATTTCCGGGAAATCGGCAATATGGATCACTCGCCGGCGATTTCAGCGATGAGTTTTTCCCGGTTCTCAAGCATGTCGAATTTTTGTTCCTGCACTGCTTGGCCTTTATAGAACCACTCGTTTTCAGTCATCTCTTCGCTATGAAAGCGGCTCATTCCATGCTTTTTATCGTTTTTCCATTGAATTTCGGCAGTAAGAGTTCCGAAATCATCGAAATGGAGTTCTGTTCCTTGTTTTTGGCCGTTCACGAAAGGAATTTCAGCGATTTTGATACCATTTCGATAGACTGTTTTCGTTCCGTCGAGAACCCCGTGATTCCAATGCTGCGTCATGAGTGGTTTACCGGACGGTGTATTTTTAATCTGTTCGCCGTGCAGTTGATAGTCTTCGTAATTGGAGATGCTCTGAATCTGTCCATTCGGGTGATAGCTCAACCGCTGCGCGATGACACCTTTTTCTATTCGATCGCGGCAAAGTAAAATCCCTGATCGATCGCGTTTTGCTCGAGTGCCATAACCATTTTCAACTTGGCTTTCGAGTTCATGTTCAGG
>Ga0247841_10009032_pt1 | contig 14087 bp, 5 predicted proteins | sample LaCruzMarch2015__2_FD_192410 | JGI IMG/M metagenome (GOLD analysis project Ga0247841, IMG submission 192410) | Freshwater microbial communities from meromictic Lake La Cruz, Castile-La Mancha, Spain - LaCruzMarch2015_18m | ecosystem: Environmental > Aquatic > Freshwater > Lake | place: Spain...
GTACAGAGATATGGAATATTTTGGTTTGAAAATTTATGCCCTTCATGAAAATAGGTACGGATTATTGTGATGAACCATTTTGAATTGTATTCACAAGAAAAATTTTACCTTTAGCTAATGCATTAACATTACAATGCCCTATATTAACACCATTCCTCTCGTTTGATAGTTCTGTTGAGTCTTTGCAATTACCGCCAATATTCATCCAAATTGTTTCACCTAAATCTGCTCCTGTGTCATCGTACAATAATACAATTAATTGATTTTGACCCGTCAGTGTTTTTTTATATGTAATATTCAAATCAGAATACCTTTTTAAAAAAGCTTTACCCTTAATGATAGCATCATTTTTAAGTGGCAATACTGCAACGCTACCATTTAAACATGCAGTATAACGCTCAATTCCGCCATAAGTAACAACCGATATTCCATTAGGGATTTGTTTTGAACTATCTAAAGAATAATTTCTAAATACAGTAGGATTAAGGTTTATCAGTTCTTTCAAATCATTCGCGTTTTGTGCAAATATTATTTGACAAATACCAATGCATAAAAACAATTTTAGAAATAATTTTTTTTTCATGGTAATTTCAATTTAATATTATCCCAATTAAAGCTTTATCAGATATGCCCCGTTTATTTGAGTGAGTTCTATTCTCCACTTTTAACTTTACATCTTTATAGTCTTAATAATTAACACTATAAAACCAAATTGTCGGTTCTCGTGGCAGTATATGCCCATTATTCGTTGCAAAACTCAGGCGGATTAAACCACCCGGCAATTTACAAAAATTCAACACAAGCATCAATAACTTAACCTGAAGGAGAAATAATAATCCCACACCGAATTAAATGGATTAGCGTTCCCAATTATGAGTTTGTTGTAAAGTAAGATTTTTAACGATCATATCAATACTTAGCATTGTAGCGGTTTTACGTGTGTTAGTGCTCGTTGGTTCATTAATTATTTATTACCAATATCTTTCCAATGACTTGTGGGAAAATGCTGTTTGTCGATATTCGGCATAAATAAATCCCAACTGGAATATCTGATGGATTCCAGTTGAGATGGTGTGTACCTGATGCAAATGTTTCATCACTGATAGTTGCAATTTTTTCTCCCAGGCTATTGAATACATCTATGTTCACTTGTGTCTGTTTTTTCAAATGGAATTCAATAGTGGTTTGTTTTGAAAAAGGATTTGGGCTGATTAAGAAATTATCTAGAATCGTTATTTCATTTATTCCAATCCCGCATGCCGATTTTACCTCCGCATTGCTATTACAGCCGGTTGAATTGCCGTCGAAATCACCCCATGCATAAGGAATTGATAAATAGTCACAAATGCTTTTTATTGCACACATCGATAACGAGTCGTTATCTATAATTTTCAGATATTTAATTAGATTACCATTGATGTTTTCGAGACCTGCCAGCGTGGTAAGAGCAGTAGAGTTAATTTCAATACAACCCGCACCAATGGATTTCAAACCAACCAAGTTTGCAATACTGGCTAAGTGATTCGCATACCTTATTGTAAGACAGGTTCCAACAGAATCCAAATGATCCAATCCTGCCAGGCTTGTAAGGTTGTCAGTTGCATAAAAAAACAATTCACCGCCAACAAAATGTAATGCCTCTAGTCCTGTAAGGTCTCCTAGTGCGTTGTAATAAAATAAAAGGCTTCCTCCGATAGAATCCAATTCATTTAATCCGTTTAAACTGGTTAACGAACTATTTGATTCAAGTTGAAGGTCCCCTCCTATATATTTTAAATTATTCAATCCGGCCAGATTTTGGAAGGTATTATAAACCATGTAAACATTGCCTTTTATGTATTTCAGCCCTTCCAGTCCATTCAAATTGGTCAACGGGTTATTGATAATTGTAAGGTTACCTTCGATTGCAGTCAAAACATTTAATCCATTTAGATTCGTGATGGTGTATGAATAATTGTCATCAATTGTTACATTTCCTAAAATTTGGGTACAGCCTGGATAATTTACTTGAAAATAATCAATATCTGCTTGACGAAAAAAGGTAATGCCATTTGGCAAACAGGATTGAGATGTCGCTAAATTATTGATCAATAACATGATCAATAATGAAAATAATATTTTTTTCATGGCTGATAGAATTAAAGGTTATAATTATTTATCCGAAGTCTTTTTTTTCATTCCAATGAACACCAATATTTTTAAGGTCGCCATATGGCGTCTAATCTCTTTAGGGGTTAGTTCTCCGCCCCTTGGGGCGAATAGTTCCCGACAATACCTCTCTGCTCTGAGGCGAGGTCATTTATTACTATAGGTGAATTATTTTTCACCTCCAACAGTAAAATTAATTAAAATTTCATAGAACTCACTTACATTTTGTCGCTGTACTCAATTAAAAATAGTGGTTGCCATTGGATAAGCATGTCCAGACGTGAAAGACGCTGTTTTACATTGATATTCGGTCATATATAAAATAGGGGGGGGAAAATTAGGTTTCTAGAAAACCATACTATATATTTGTGTCGTAACTGGCGTCAAAAAAAATAGTTTTTAGAGGTGTCCATAATCTTTCAGATGACCACCTGGAATTTCAGATTGTTGACCGGGCAAGTTTCAAACGTTTTCTCGGCTTGAAGAAAAGCGATAAAGCTTCTGATATTCGTACTTTTTGGTTATTCCGTGAGCAACTTATTGAAAAGGATGTTATCTTGGGCTTACAATATACATCATAGATGATAAGGCAGGTACAGCCACTCGGATTGCTGGTAAAATAAGCGAAAAAGATATAGAAAATTATTCCTTGAATGAAGTATATTAAAAGCACAGAAAAGTGATGATTAGGGGTACAACTGCGATTGATACAAGGACCTTATTGAAATATTTAATTGCCAAATGTTCGCTTTGCAAAGGATCTGAATCGGTATGTTGTAAGAAAAATGTATTTTTTGCAATTGAAAAAGAACGAAGACCTATGTGAAAATTACAAGGAGTCCCACAATGCGAATTGGGGAAGGGAAAAGTGGGTATTATGAGTACAGAAATTATTATGAGGGAACCTGCTGTAATCATTGCGATGATTCACTTCTGATGAATGTATGCTTCCGTTGCTTTTTCTGTGTAGGAAGCGGGTATGTTGTAGCGAAAAAAAAGTGATTCTAAGTTCAATGCATTTAAATAAAAAAACCATCGGAGAAGGAATGAAAATTTTGCATACTTTCTTGTAGGTTTATATATGGAGAAATCGTTATGAAAATGTTAAAAAACCTTCTGCTCCTAGTCGTCATCATTGCTATAAATGGATGCGCCAGCCTTACGAGCGATAATTACAAATCAAGGATTCGCGCCGTGAATAAATTGACTGACCAGGAACAACTTTATCAAATCGCCATCCAGGATGTGAATTTTTTTGTCAAGGATGCCGCCATGAAGAGGCTTCCTCAGGAACTATTGGTAAGGTTGACTTTTGAGGCAAGTGATATCAAGCAAAGACTCAGAGCGATAAATTTCCTGTACGACCAAACGGGGTTGTTGAATGTTTCACAGTTCAATGACAACTGGTCTGTGAGGCAGGGAGCATTCAGAAAACTGAATACAACATCACTTGAGAAGATCCTGAGCGAAGCCAAGGATATGGCAGTTGTTCTTGCCGCAAAAATTCGTCTTGGAAAGATAAACTGGACTGAAGCATTTTACGACAGAAATACTACTGCCGGAGCTTTAGGCGATGTTATCGGAGCTGCAGCCCTTGTTGATACCCCGAAACCGACCTCCTCTGATGTCGTCGCTGCATGTCATGCTTATATCAGAAGTGGAGATGCCTCCCGAATTCCGGAATTGAGAGACCTTTTGCTGAGATACGGAGATAAAACCCTTGCTGAAGATTACCTCAATTGCGGCAAAGAGGAGCTGGCGGACGCAGCCCGCGAATGGGGCAAAAATAATGGATATATTGTCAATAAGTATGGGGACGGTTCACATCGTGTCCGGTGGGGTGGGAAATAATCAGAGACCTTAATCATGAATCTATGAAAAATGTATTTGACCATAGCCTTTTTACAGGATTTCTTGTGTTCTGTTTTTTGAATACTTCGATTGCACAGAGATCGGAGAAATACTTTACAGAGGGTCAGAACCTGGCAGAAAAGAGAGAATATAAAGCTGCAATTGAGGCTTACAGCAAGGCGATAAAGTCCGATGACCGGCTTGCAAAAGCATTTTACAGAAGGGGCGTTGCCTACAATGCTGTTGGTGAAGGGGAAAATGCATTTAAAGATTTTACCAGGTGTGTGGAACTTGATTCCTCGAATATCGACTATCTGGCTACCCAGGCATACATGTGTTCTGAATATTATGAAAAGCATGAGATGGCTTTGAAGAACTACACCCGGATTATTGCTTTGGAACCATCAACACCCAAGGCCTATATCAGCAGAGGGATAGTATATCTCCGGCTAAAACAATATGATCTGGCCAACCAGGATTTCTCAAAGGAGATATTGTTGAATCCTGAACTGGCTAACGGGTATGTATGCAGGGGTATATCATTTTTCAGGATGGGATATGATTCTGAAGCGATAACTGATTTGACAAAAGCGCTTTCCATTGATTCAACCAACATGGGATCATGGATTTACAGAGGACAAGCACGATCCAGTCAGAAACAATATCAACTGGCGCTTCAGGATTTTAATAAGGCGCTTGCGATAAAACCCGGAAATTTTAAATCGCTGACCGGTATGGCCATTGTTTATTTCAATCTGAAGGATGAGCAGAATACTCAAAAATATTTTCAGTTACTCATTGATAAACAAAATCTCCTGAAAATCGGAGCCAAAGGTATTGATGACCTGGAAAGACAGGGTTATACTTTTACCCTTACCGAAAAGCGTGATCTCATTCTGATATTTGATCAATACCTCCCATCCATTAAAAAAGCAACTTATGAAATTAAAAATATCCAAACATCATATGGAGTCAGTTACACAAAGCAGGGCTTTGCAGGCGACAAATCTATTGAAAAAGCGATTACTGCCAAGGATGGTTTCCGGTTCATGATGATTTCTGGTGTATTTCTCAGCAATTCAGGAAGTACCAGGTTCCCGAAAAACACAGTTTTTCTTACTTACATGACCGACAATCAGACAAGGTATGCTGAACTATCTGACCTGCAAGCCATCACAGGCATGGCAGGATCAACTAAAAAGGCGGAAGAAAAAACACCTGTTTACTGGCTTGGACAAAATCCATCTGATCTGAAACTTTTTTTTGAGATTCCTCTTGAAGTTAATTGTGGAATTAACCTAAACTTTGTTGACACCGTTATTGAGATTTTAAAATCATGTGACAACGAAAAATGATCCATGAACAATGTTAACAATTAGCTTGTATCTCCCTTTCGTATGCCAATTTAAACAATATCGATTTAATGACTTTATTCCTGCTGAATCGCGCAGAAATTCAATTATAGTCCTTCAATAAAACGCCGGACATTCGCTCGTGCTATTCCCACTGCGTGATTTGTATCCTGATCTGTGAGATGATGAAGAACCTAAGATTTGAAGTTTGTCGAATTCAAGAACCAGGCTTACCTCATGGGCACCTCCGGTGCCCAGCATGGCGCCTGAAACAGGGATGTCGTAACTGTATATGAATTTAATGCTCATATCCTCAGCAAAGGTAAAACGGTAACCGGCAAGTATCGGAAGAGAATTTGAAGGTGTTCCTGTTAAGGTGCTTTTAAACCAGGCTCCAAGATAAATGTTATACTTCAATAGGTTAAACCCGACCTCTATGAAGTTCATTTTTGCCTGATTGAGAAATAGAACACCTATGTTGATTTTCAGGGGATCATTTCCTCCTCCGCGACCCACACCCGACGATCCTTCACCTGTGGAGATCACGGCATCTCCGTGAATGATCCACTTGCGGGGAAGTGGAGCTGATCCGGTGGATAAAAAGGATTCATCCGGGCGAAAGAGATGGTCAACAGCAAACCCGGCAGTACCCGTCACCTGGCTGTTGTCATTGGCAAATTGAAAAACCCCTCCTGCACCGAAATCAGGATAGACTCTTTTGTTGGCATCAGGAAAAGAAAAGTCAGAGGTATAGATGTTCCCGTATTTTTCACTGAGCTGATCCGTGAAAACAAAATCATCCCAGTTAACAACCTTTTGTTTTACGGCTGCTTTGATCCCTACCTGACAGCTCATGTATCGGGTGATGGGAATCCTCACACCGATGGTTAGTGCTACCTCGAGGTTGCGTATAAAGGCAATACCCTCATTGTCAGAATTCACCATCAACCCGAATCCGCCTGCACCCGGAAGATTGCGATCCCCCAGATCGGCAGAAAAATAGTAGGCTTTGAAATCATTGGGAAGGGCAGGCCATTGATCCCGGAATGCAAAACGCGCCCTGATACCGCTGTTGATACCGGTAAGGGCCGGATTGTAGTAAAGCGGGGTACTGAAATACTGCGTGAAAACCGGGTCCTGGCAAAAACCCTTATCTGCCAATAATAGGGTTATCAGTAACCCCAAAAGTTTCATTTGTCTCTTCATGACGACTCTTTTTAAGGTTAACGAATCAGTGTTACTGAACCCATCCGTGCAGGCGTTCCCTTACCTATATCAGATCCTTCCCAAATCTTGCCATCACTGAAGGTGGCATTGATCTTCCACATATAGGTGCCTTGTGGCATAATGTTGCCGTTATACTGTCCATTCCACCCTTCCATAGGCCTCCCTTGATCATCAAGCAGCGTGGATTCCCACATGAGGTGCCCCTGCACATCAAAGACCCAGACATGGTACTCCTGGAGATTTAACCCGACAGGTTTGAACAGCCTTACTCCCATGATCAGACTTGTGGGTGCAAAGGCATTGGGCACAAACAGGTTGTGAAAAAGGAATTCATAATCCAGATAGGTAGTGTCAAAACAGTAGTTCTCATTTTCTGACACCAGCCGGATCAGGTATCGTCCATCATCCTTATAAGTGACTATCGGATTTGCCAGTTTGGAGGTCGTCCCGTTGCCAAAATCCCAATCATATTTGCTGGCATTTACCGACTGGTTGTTGAGTTTGATCTTACCCGTCATGCCATCAATGTCCTCTTTAATAGTAAATGAACTCGTGGGGGAGAGCAGTACGTCAACCATCTGGGTAGTCGTATCCCAACATCCGGTTGCATCCAGGGCCTTCATCCACACGGAGTAACTGGTCGCTGAATCATAAATATGATACCCATCGCGTATCTCCAATGTATCAAACGGGTACCTTGGATCCCCGAAGGTCCAGAACCAATTTGTAATCAGCGTATCTCCCGGTTCTGTTTCATCTGTAAAGAATACATAGTCACGGGTGCAGGCCCTTGAACTGGTGAAACTTGCAACAGGAAGTTTGTTGACGTTGACCATCTGTTTGAGTGTATCGGTACAACCAAGGATGTTTCTTACAACAAGAGTGGTTGTGTACTTGCCGGGATTGAAGTAATGGTGCAAAGGATTGAAAAGGGTACTGGTATCCTTTGTGCCAGACACCGGTTCTCCGAATTTCCAATAGGTATGGGAGATCGGCGTTCCAGTGCTGTCGGTAAGGTTAATAAAGCGCGAAGTATCACCTGCACAGACCGGTGGAGCTGAGAATGCAGCAACAGGTGAAGCCTTTACCACGATAAGGTGAGTTGAGGTGTCGGAAAGTGACAATCCGGAAGTGACCGAGATGACAATCAGTTTTATATTGTAACTACCGGGGTACTGATAGCTGTGTGTGATCTCCGGTGCTGGGGTCAGGTAGGTAGTGTCCTGCCCATCGCCGAAGTCCCATTGCCATGATTCAATCATATCTGCAGGAGTGGAAAGATCGGTTAGTTTTACCAGCTGTCCTGCACATTTCAGCGTATCAGCCTCAGCAAATGCAGAGGATACGCACGCCACAATTACAGGTAGCGTCAAAGAGGAACGGCATCCATATACATTGATGGCGGTAAGGGTCACCTCAAAATTTCCCAAACCGGCATAGGTATGGGTGAGGGTGTCGTAGAGCGGGGGAACCTGAACAAGGGTATCCCCATCGCCAAAGAGCCAGATGAGGGAATCGATGGCAGCGCCATTGCCGCTGGAAAGATTATGGAACCTTACCTTTCCCTGGCAATAAGGAACCGTATCGGCGTAAAATGAAGCAATCGGCTCCGGATATACGACAATTTCCCGGTAAACACTGTCCACACAGTTGTCTGAGTTGGTAGCCCTCAGTTTTACCAGGTAAGTGCCGGAATTCAAATAGGTATGAGAGGCATAATACTGATGCGATGTATTATTAGTGCCGCTCGAGGGTTCACCGAAGTTCCAGACTACATCATGAAGGGTATCACCTCCGGCAAGATTTAATGGTGTGAACTGGGTCTCATTCCCAATACAAACCGAGTTATTCGTGAATGTGAACTCAAAACCGGGTAAAACATCCACATTCTGTATGATGGTATCCTTACAGCCATTGGCATCGGTCACAATCAGTGAAACAGGGTAGGTGGTTCCTGTGACTCCGAAAATATAGGTGGGATTGGGATCCGATGAGAAAAATCCCGGCTCAAATTCCCATAACCAGTCAACAATGCCGGTCCCGTTAGCCACAGAATAGTCGGTAAAAGTGACCCTTCCTGCAGGACAATAGGCGCTGTAATAATGGTAGTCGGCAGTAGGCTGCATCAGGATGACCGCCGGCATTATGATGGAATCATAACAACCGGTCGTGGCGCCAACGGTCAGGGTCACATTGTAGGTGCCGCCTGCTGCATAGGTATGTGTCGGGTTCTGAAGTGTCGAAGTGCCCCCGTCTCCGAATTTCCACAGCCATGAGTTGATATATCCGCCTCCTGTGACCGAGAGATCTGTAAATTGAATTGCTGTACCTGTACATCCGTCTGTAAATGTGAAATTTGCATCCGGTATCTCCTTGACAAGCACATTCCTGGTGGTATCGTGGACACAATTCTCCGAATTCATAACGGTAAGTTTCACGGCATAGACCCCTGCCGCGCTGTACTTGTGTGCCGGATTTTCGAGTGAGGAGGTAATCCCGTCGCCGAATTCCCAATACCAGGAGATAATGTTTCCTGTTCCCGCGGTGGATAAGTTGTCGAAATGGGTGGAATCACCCCTGCATACCGTGTCGGCAAGGAAATCGGTATATGGTGTGGCATGGATGGTAACTGTTTTCGAAATCGTATCGCTGCAGTTGTTGATGTTCTGAACAATCAGGATCACATGGTAGTCATCGGCTTGCTGAAAGACATGCAGGGGGTTCTGTTGTGTTGAATGGTTGCTGATGCCTGATCCGGGATCATCGAAATCCCAGCTCCAGCTTATGATTTGACCGCCGCCGTTGAGTTGTGAGAGATCGGTAAACTGAATGGGCGATCCCTGGCATCGGGTTGTGGCAAATTCGAAATTGGCCAGTGGGGTGTCATTGATCGTGATGGTATGGGTGACGGAAGCTGTACAGCTGTCGCTGGTCTTCACTGTGAGCACTGGGCTGTAGGTTCCGCCGGAAGCATAAATATGCGATGTGTTCTGCGGATTGGGGAAAGTGATGGTTGTGGATGTCCCATCCCCGAATTCCCATGTCCACCTTACAATATATCCTTCCGGGGTAAAGCTCATGTCGTTAAAATTCACAGCAACGCCTGCACAACCGGCATTGGAAAAGGAAAAGGCAGCAGTTGGCAATGCATTTACCTTCACCTGTTTGACAATGGTATTGGTGCACCCAAGTGTTGTGGTTACCTGAAGGGTTACGTTGAAAATTCCTGCCGAACCATAGAGATGGACCGGATCCTGAATCATTGAATTGGCTGAGCCATCACCGAAGTTCCATACCCAGCTGACGATGGTACCCTGGTTTGGCTCAGAATCATCAATGAAATGAGTGGAGGAGCCAAAACAGGCAGTGTCGGCGTGGAAATCGGCCAGCGGGCTGTCGTTCACCAAAACATTATAGGTGGTTGCGGTGACCGGTGTACATCCGTATGTGTTTGCATAACTAACACTTACGGATTGAGTTCCCGGAGAGTTCCAGGTGATGACAACCTGGCTGGTCCCCGATCCGTTTACAATGGTCCCTCCGGAGGATGGGACCCAGGTATAACCGGTCATACCGGCCTCGGTCATATAGGTGTAGCCTGCACTCCCGCCGCTGTTCAAACAAACAGTGGCCGGCCCCATGATCGTGGGTACAGGTTGCGGATAAACATTCACGGTCTTGATGGTCGGACTCTGTGCGATGCAGCCGCTGGTGCTGGTATAGGTTACCGAAACGGATTGCGGTCCGGGAGTATTCCAGGTCACGGTAGCAACATTTCCATTGGGCACAATGGTTCCCCCGGAGGAGACGGTCCATATATAGTTTGACATTCCCACATCCGTGATGTATTCATAGGTGATACCTCCCTGGCAGGCTGTTGCAGGACCTGAGAGCAATGGAACCGGTTGCGGATTTACCGTGACGGAATACTGACTCGGGGTAATGGTCTCACAGCCGTACGTGCTGATATAGCTTACTTCTATCCATTGCGGCCCCTGAGTATTCCAGTTCACCGTGATGGTATTGGTTCCGAATCCACCGGAGATGGTACCGCCGGAAGAGATATTCCATGTATAGACCGACATGCCGCTCTCTGTTAAGTAGGTCACTCCCGTAGCGCCGGTACACACCGAATTCAACCCGGTTACCGTAGGGGTTGGAGCAGGTGAGACCAGGATCTGGAAGTTGGTCGGTGCAATAGGGATACATCCCGAAGCGGCCATATAGGTGACGCTAATGTTCTTTATTCCGGCAGTGTTCCAGTTAACCGTAACATAAGGATCGGAATAGGTGCCGCCGGCGGTGATCACACCCCCGGTCACGATCCATGCATAATTGGTCATGTTGCTCTCGGTGGAGTATGTATTGATGTCATCAAGGCATACGATGTTGTTCCCTGCGATGGTTGGAACAGGGGCAAGGATGACATCAACGGCATACACCGGAGATGGACCCGGTGAGATACAGCCATAACTGTTCATGTAATTTACCCTGATGGTTCTAGCACCGATGGTGGTCCAGGTGATCTCAATCACCGACATATCTCCGGGGTTGGGAAAGGTATAGGTGTAGGTGTTCAGGGGCAGTATTTCCCAGGTATAGCCGGTCATCCCGGGTTGGGTGGCATACTGAAATGCTTTGTTGATGCAGGGTTGAATCTGTCCTGAAGCAACCGTAGGAGTTGGCAGTGGCAGGAAATTTACAGTCATGCCATCATTGGTTTCCTGACAAGGTGCGGCAGAAGCAGTTGAATAGATAAGGCTGACCGATCCGGCTAACTTTTCAGCCGGGGTCGGGGTATAGTGGTCACCGGTCCAGCTTCCCGAACCTCCGGACCAGGTGGCGCCGGTGGCACCAGTATAAGAGTAGCCTGCCATGGTCACTTCAGTAACATCAGCACATACCGATTGATCCGGCCCGGCTTCGATGACGGGCAGCGGGTGGAAGGTAACCAGCATGCTTTCGCTCACTTCGCTGCATGGGGTTGCAGAGTTTGTTGTATAGGTAAGCACAACGCTGCCGGATGCTTTCTCGGCAGGAGTCGGTGTGTAGTAAATCCCCGCCCAGCTTCCGGTACCTCCGCTCCATATGGCGCCGGAAGCGCCGGAATAGGAGAATCCACCCATGGTCACAAACGGTTCATCGGCACACAAAACCTGATCCGGTCCGGCATTGATCAATGGTGCGGGTTGGAAATGAACCACCATGTTGTCGCTGATCTCTGCACAGGGAGATGCTGAATTGGTAGTATAAGTGAGCGTGACCAGCCCGGCAGATTTTTCAAATGGAGTCGGGGTATAGATGTTCCCGTTCCAGCTCCCGTTTCCACCCGACCAGGTGGCTCCGGTCGCACCGGTAAAGCTGAAACCAGCCATGGTGACCGTCGAAACATCGGAACAAACCAACTGGTCATCCCCCGCTGCGATAGTGGGCAGAACATGGAAGAAGATGGTGACCTCATCGGTTACTTCGCTGCATGGAGCAGCTGTATTGGTTGTAAATGAAAGGATAACGGAGCCTGATTGTTTTTCAGCAGAAGTCGGGGTGTAAATATCTCCGTTCCAGGTGCCGGCTCCGCCATGCCAATAGGCGCTTGTGGCTTCGGTAAAGTAATAATTGGACATGGTTACAGTAACAACGTCTGCACAGACGGTTTGATCCGGCCCGGCAAATATGGCAGGCAAAGGCTGGAAATGCACCACTTTATCATCATATACTTCTGAACAGGGAGATGCGCTGCTGGTAATGTACCGGAGGGTGACAGTTCCGATACTCCTTTCAGTTGCAGTGGGTGAATACTGATCGCCAACCCATGTCCCGGCTCCGCCTGTCCAGGTGGCCCCGGTGGCTCCTGAATAGTAATAACCGGTCATGGTCACCGAAGGAATGTCGGCGCACACCGTCTGATCAAGCCCTGCTGTGATGACAGGCAGCGCCTGGAAAGTAACCGTCATGTTATCGCTTACTTCGCTGCAGGGAACTGCGCTGTTTGTGGTATAGGTCAGTACCACGGAACCTGCCGCTTTCTCAGCAGGTGTGGGCGTATAGATGTCAGAAGACCAGGTGCCGGCTCCGCCATGCCAGGTGGCTCCGGTCGCTCCGGTGTAAGAATACCCGGTCATGGTCACTGTTGTGGCCGCGACACATATATTCTGGTCGGGTCCTGCCATGATAACCGGGAGGGGTTGAAAATGGATCACCACCTCATCGCTGATGTTGCTGCAGGGGGCAGCAGTGCTGGTCGTATAGGTAAGGGTAACCGAGCCGGCTAACTTCTCGGCTGCGGTTGGCGTATAGACGATGCCTGCCCAGGCACCTGCACCACCGCTCCAGGTGGCTCCCGTGGCTCCCGTGTGGGAAAAGCCAGCCATGGTCACACTGGTCACGCTGGCACAGACGTTCTGATCCGGACCGGCGCTGATGGTGGGAAGAGGCTGGAAGGTAACGGTCATGTTATCGGTGGCCTCGGAACACGGAACCGCGGTATTGGTGGTATAGCTCAGGATGACCGAACCTGCCGCCTTTTCAAAGGCGGTTGGGGTATATACGTCACCTGCCCAGAGGCCGGAGCCTCCGTGCCAGGTAGCCCCTGTTGCTCCGGTAAAGGAATAACCTGCCATGGTGACCGTTGCAACATTCGCACAAACTGTCTGATCATTACCGGCAATGATCACCGGCTGGGCGTTCACCGTGATAATCCGGATATCTGTTGCAGTTGCATTAAAACATCCGTTGATCCCGTGAACGGTAATTCTTAAATTCCGGTTGCCCGGCGTGGTTCCCGGGAAGTATTGGGTGATAAGACTATTGGCATTGGAGAAGGAGCCGATTCCCGAGAGATCCTCCCACAGAATCTGAGCGGGGGATGTGTTATGGTTGGTCGCAATGGCCTTCAGGGTGATGGAAGGAGAGACGCCGGCACAGATGATGCTGTCATTTCCGGCACTGACTGTTGGCAGTGGGGTCACGGTCACCGCACCGGTCATGGTCAATTCACAATTTGGTGTGGTGTTAAGGGTGGCGACAACGTAATAAGTGCCGCCCTGCTGGAGTCCGAAGGTGATGGGAAAGCCACTCCCGGAGACAGGAGAGCCGAAAGATGCACCATCTTTGAACAGCTGATAGGTTGCTCCCGTCTGTGAACCATCCAGTCCGATGGCTGCCGGGGCGCAGTTTGCGCTTCCCGAGGCCGGGGTGATGTTGAAGGCGAGAGGCAGCGGGGTGATGATGACGGTGCCGGTCATCTCATTGTAACAGGTGTTGGCCGGGTTTACGGCAAGGATGGTGTAGGTCCCGATAAGGTATTGGGGGCCGAAATCAAGTATGCCGCCATTGCCGGGATGGACATCGATCACGACCGATCCCAGTTTCAGGGAATAGTTGATCCCGGTTTGTGAGCCGTTGAGGTATATGGAGGTTCCGGCACACTGGATACCCTGGGGTTGGATAAGATAGGGGGTAGGCTTGGGACTGAGGCTTGCCCCGCCGGTCATCTCGGTGGTCGCACGA
>Ga0247841_10009033_pt1 | contig 14086 bp, 13 predicted proteins | sample LaCruzMarch2015__2_FD_192410 | JGI IMG/M metagenome (GOLD analysis project Ga0247841, IMG submission 192410) | Freshwater microbial communities from meromictic Lake La Cruz, Castile-La Mancha, Spain - LaCruzMarch2015_18m | ecosystem: Environmental > Aquatic > Freshwater > Lake | place: Spain...
CGCTTCGCTCTCGCGCAGCGCCTCCTCCGCCAGGACTCTCTCGTGGACGTCGGTGAAGGTCAGGTGGTAGCGCAGCGGCCCACCGTCGGCGACGCCCTGCGGCCGCCACTCGAGGTGCGCCCAGAAGGGCTGGGCGCCGGCGGACCGCAGGCGCAGCTCGCAGCTCTGCGGCCACCCGGTCTCCCGCAGCGACCTCAGGTGCAGGTAGTACACATCCCGGTCCGGCGTGAGGATGAAGGCGCTGAGCGGGCGCCCGACGAGCTGCTGTCGCTCAACGCCCAGCAGGTGGGCGGCCGTGAGGTTGGCGTCGCGGACGATGCCCGGGTCGTCCAGAGCAACGTAGCCCACGGGCGCCAGGTCGAAGAGCTCGAGGTACTTCTCGAGCTGCGCGTCCAGATCGAACTGGGCGCGGCGCAGCTCCTCGTTCTGCACCTCGAGCTCGGTCTGGTGCACGCGCAGCTCGTGGACGACGGCTGCGGCGTCCTCGGGGGCGGGCGCGGCGGCGGCGGAGAGTCCGTCGAGGCGCTCCTCGGCCTGCCGGCGCAGCCCGTCGGCCGCGCCCGGCGCGGCCTTCTTCTTGCGCGGGCGGCGGGCGTCGGCCATCAGGCGCCGCGGTCGCCGCCGAAGGCAGCGTGCAGCGGATGGAGCAGGTCGGCCAGAGTACGCTCAGCGGTCCGCATGCAGCTTCCCCTCACGTCGTCCCCTCTCCCTCGGCGCCGTCGCCGATCGCCGGCGGCCACACTGTCAACGCCCCAATCGGGGGGGGGGGGGGGGGGGGGGGCGGTTAAGTACACCTCCCCCTTGAGATATCCGGCAGGCCCGGATCTCAATCATCGGCATGCCGCCGCGCCCGACCAGACTCGCGCGGGCTTTCTGCTCCCGCGGCGGATACTACCACCCTACGCCGTCGCCTCCGCGCGATGTCGCGTTTCCTGGGCGACCCCGCCGTCGGAGGGCGCGGCGGAGAACGCGAAGTCGCCGCGCGCGAACACGCGCACGCAGGCGTCCACGGCGGCGGGGTCGAAGAGCCGCCCGCGATGGAGCGTGACCTCCGCGAGCGCCGCGCTCACGCCGAGCGCGGGGCGATGGGGACGGTCCGACGTCATCGCCTCCACCACATCGGCGATGCAGAGGATGCGCGCCTCCAGCAGGATGTCGTCCCCCTTCAGGCCCAGCGGGTAGCCGGAGCCGTCCAGCTTCTCGTGGTGCTGACGCACGATGCGCGCCACGGGCCAGGGGAAGGCGATGCCCTTGAGGATCTGGTAGCCGGCCTCGGCGTGCTCGGCGAGGAGCGCGGACTCTCCCCCGGTCAGCCGTCCGGGCACGGAAAGGATCTCGGTAGGGGCCTGGATCTTGCCCACGTCGTGGACCTCGGCGGCGACGCACAGGCCGCGCAGCCTGTCGCCGTCCAGCCCGAGCTCCACGGCGACGGCGCGCGCCAGAGAGGCGACCCGGCGCTGGTGGCCGACCATGTACGGGTCGCGGCTCTCCACCGTCGCCGCCAGCGCCTGGACGGTGGCGCCCAGCGCCTGCTCCAGGCGCGCGCCGCCGCTGCGCAGCTCTTCCTCCACGCGACGCTGCTCGGTGACGTCGCGCACCACGAGCACGTGCGCCATCGCCTGCCCGCCGCCATCGACGACCGGCGACAGCAGCAGGTCGAAGGTGGAGGCGTCCTCGTCCATCCACGAGACCGTGGCGCGCTCCGTGACGCCGCCGGGCTCATCGGTCCGCGCGTGGAAGGCCCGCGGCCACACGCGCGCCAGCGTCTCGGGCAGAGCCTCGGGATCCAGGCGCTCCAGAAACCCCGCCCCCGCCGGGTTGCTGTAGAGCACCTTGGCGTCGGGGTCGAGCACCAGCACCGCGTCGAGCAGGCTGTCGAGGATGGTCTCGCGCGACACCGCCAGCACATCGCCGACGCGTAATCGCGTCAGACTCAGGGCGACAAGGAGCGCTCCCACACTGAAGCTCATCGAGGACACATCGAAGTCGGGCCACGGCGACGACCCGCTCACATAGACCGCGTCTGCGACCCACGGGATCGAGACGCCGATGAGCAGGGCGAGCGCCTGGCTGCGGTACAGCCTCCAGGAGCGCCAGAAGAGCCACAGCAGCAGGACCGTGCCCGCGGCGAGGAGCGCGTACGAGTAGACGACGTGCACCCAGAAGGCCGCGCCGAACTCGGGCTGCACCCCCAGATAGGGGTCGCCCGTCGGCGCGGGGAAGCTGCTCCAGAAGAGGTGATGGGCGTCGTTGCTCAAGGCCAGGCCCAGGCTGACAAGAGGGATGGCGGCGAGCAGAGCGAGGACGCCGCGCGTGAGGTACCGGCCGCGCCCCGTGAACTGCAGAGCGAAGACGAACCAGAAGAACGGCGCGCTCACGTCGCCGACCGTGAGAACCTTCTCGAGGACCTCTTTGGCCGCCAGCGAGGCCGTTGTGAACTCGAGCGCGGACGCGCCCGAACCGAGCGCGCAGGCGAAGAGCAGCAGCGCCATCGCCCGCGCTCCGGGGACACGCACGCGCAGCCACACGAACACGCCGGCGGCGGCCGTGACGAGGCACGTCGCGAACAGCAGAGCGAAGTTGAGCGTGGCCACGTGAGACATCTCACAGGGAGTATCGGCCGCGGCGGCGTCAAACTATAGCGGCGCGGCGAAGCCCGGACCGCCGCGCTCCCCCGGGGCCGCGGACCGGCGCGGCGAAACCCGGACCGCCGCGCTCACCCGGGGCCGCGGACCGGCGGAGCGGCGCGCCCGGTCAGTCGGCGGCGAGCTCAGCCTCTGGCAGCGTGAAGAAGAACGTCGCGCCCTTCTCGACCTCCGCCGCGGCCCACACCCGGCCACCGTGCCTGAGCACGAGCCTCTGGACCATGGCCAGGCCGATGCCGCCGCCCTCGAACTCGCCGGCCGCGTGAAACCGCTGGAAGGCGCCGAAGAGCTGCTTGGCGTAGGCCATGTCGAAGCCGGCGCCGTCGTCGCGCACGAAGAAGACGCGCTCCTCGCGGCCGGCGCCGTCGTCGCCCACGCCCGCGCCCGCGTCACCCGCGCCGTCGCCGCCGCCGCCGTCGGCGTCGGCGTCGGCGATTGCGACGCCGACCTCGATGCGCGCCGCGTCGTGATGGCTCGTGAACTTCCAGGCGTTGTCGAGGAGCTGCACGAGGACGAGGCGCAGCAGCGCCGGGTCGGCGGCGGCCGTCATGCCCGGCGCGACGACGACCTCGACGCGCCGCCGCGGCTGCGCGGCGCGCAGCTCCTCGGCGACCTCGCGAGCCGTGGCGCTCACATCGACCTCGCGGCGCAGCAGCGGCCGCCGCGTCACCTTCGAGAGCCCCATCAGGTCGTCGATCATCTGGGCCATGCGCTGGGCGGCGGCGCGCACCCTCTCGAGATGCTCCACCTCTTCGGGCGTGAGGCGCTCCGCGGCATCGTCGATGACTATCTTGCTGAAGCCGTCGATGGCGCGCAGCGGGGCGCGCAGGTCGTGGGCGGCGGAGTAGGCGAAGGCTTCGAGCTCGCGGTTGAAGGCGTCGCGCTGGGCGGTGCGCGTGACGACGCGCTCCTCGAGCTCGGCGTTGAGGCGGCGGATCTCGTCCTCGGCCTGCTTGCGCGCGGTGATGTCTCTGGATGCGCAGATCGCCGAAGACACCTCCCCCGACGCGTCCTTGATCGGAGTGATCGTGGTCATGTAGTAACGGTCGCCGTCCGCCCGTGGGACACGCGCCTCGATGACCTTCTCCTCCCCCGTGCGAAGGACCTGGCTCAGGGCCGCGAAGCGCCTGTCCGCCTCCTCCTTGGGAAAGACGTCCCAGATGCTCTTGCCGATGATGTCCGCGACCGGCTTGTCGACCCCCTCGGCGAAGGCTGGGTTGACATACTTGTAGCGGCCTTCCGGGGTGAACGAGAACATGGGGTCGGGTGATTCTTCGAGGAGGTTGCGGTACCTCTCTTCGCTCGCGCGCAACGCCTCCTCCGCCCGCTTGCGCTCTGTCTGGTCGATCATGACGGTGAGGACGTGCTGTTGCCCCTGGCTCTCGATGAGCTCCCCGGAGAGGAGGCCGTCGAGGATAGCGCCGTCCTTGCGCCTGACCTTGAGCTCGCGATCGGCGACGCGGCCCTGCGCCTGCAGCCGCTCCGCCATCTCCCGCTGCTTCTCGGGCTGCACGGCGAGGCCCAGCTCCTCGCTGGTGTGGCCGAGGACCTCCTCGCGCGAGTAGCCGAGCGTGGCGAGGAAGGCCTCGTTGGCATCGGTGAAGCGGCCCCCCGGCAGGCTGTTCAGCGCCATCGCGGCCGGGTTGCCGTGGAACAGCCGCTCGAACCTGTTCAGCGCCTCCTGCTCCGTGGAGAGGTCCTTGCAGACGCCGAAGGTGCACTCGGCGCCGTCCCACTGGCCGGACCACATGCGCGTCTCGGCCGGGATCAGCGCCCCCGCCTTGCTCCGCAGCGGCAGAAGGCAGCTCTCCCGTTCGCCGCGGAGCATGGCGGCGAAGATGGCTGCGGCATCGCCGCGCCTCTCGGCGGGGTACAGGTCCAGCACCTTCATCCCCGTGAGCTCGGCGGCGCTGTACCCGAGCTTGGCTGAGACGGCGGGGTTCGCGTAGACGAGCCCGCCGTCGGGAGTGGCCACAACGATCATGTCATCGACGGTCTCGAAGAAGGCGCGGAAGTTCTGCTCGCTGGATGCGAGCTCTGCTTCGATTTGCTTCTGGGCGGTGATGTCGATATTGGTCCCGACCCAGCGCAGAGGTTTGCCTGCCGGATCTCGTATGATCCCTCCGCGGGTCACTATCCAGCGCCAGGTTCCGTCTTTGTGGCGCAGCTGGTGAACGATCTCATAGTCACTGGTCTTGCCGGAGAGGTAGTCGTCCAGCGCCTCTTCGATACGCGGGCGATCGTCTGGGTGCCAGAGGTCCTTCCAGCCAGAAAACGCATCCTCTACCTCGTGGTCCTCATAGCCGAGCATCCGCTTCCACTGGGTAGAGTACACGACCTGGTCCTTGACCATGTCCCAGTCCCACAGGCCGGCGCCGGCGCCTTCCAGAGCGAGTGCGAAGCGCTCTTCGCTCTCGCGCAGCGCCTCCTCGGCCTGCTTGCGCGCCGTGATGTCGGTGAAGGTGCCGACGACGCCCTCGAGCTCGCCGACGGCATCGAGGAACGGCGCAGCGTTGACATTGATCCAGGAGACCGAGCCGTCCGGCTGCACGGCGCCCATCACGACGTCCTTCACCGCGCGCTTCTCCTTCATGGCGCGGGGGCCAGCCATCTCCTCCGCGGGCATCGGCGTGCCGTCGAGGCGCAGGAGCTCCCACTTCGGGCTGTCGTAGGCGCGGTCCTGGATCGCGGAGCGCGTGAGCCCGAGGATGCTCTCTGCCGCGGGGTTGGCGCTGATGATCTGACCATTCAGATCGATCAGGACGACACCCTCGGCCATCGTCTCGAAGAGGCGCCGCAGGCGCTCCTCGCTCTCGCGCAGCGCCTCCGCGGCCTCGGCCTGCCCGTCGATGTCGGCGAGGATATCGGTGGAGGCATCGGCGGGGAGATCGGCGGAGACGCCGGCGGCGTCCCTGTCAGCCGGCTCCGGCGCGCGCTTCGCGGTCGTCATCTCTGCGCCCCCACCCGTCGCGGACGTGCACTTGCGCGTCAGGATACACCTCTTCGGGGGGCATGGCGGTCCGGGGTTCCGCAGGGCGTCGGCGGCTTGGATGCGGCGGGGGCGCGGACGGCGTCAGCAGATCCGCGGCAGCAGCTCCCCCACCGGCGTGTCGAGCACGCGGCGCGTGCCGAACGGCGTGCTGACTTCGAGGTCCTCAAGCTGGAGGTGCGCCTCTGCACCGACCTGAAGATACTGCCCATGAAGGAGCAGGCCGAGCCTGCCGCACTCATGGACGGCATCGACAGAGAGATCACGGGCCGGCGTAGTGCCGGCCGGTAGTAGCCGGAATCCCGTCGGTCACCGCCGCCGGGAGCGGGCAAGGCCTGGTTCAGAAGCGGCAAAGGCGCCGCCGCCTTCCGGCGCACCCGCCGCAGCCGTGGGAGCCGCCGCGGCGGGGGTAGTACTGTGAGGGAGGATAAGGAAAGTCGGCGGATCCTTGTCTTCCCCCTCAGCGAGCGAGCCTGCGGACGGCCGTGCGCGACGCGACAGTCAAGGAATGACCTCCCCTGCAGAGGCGCTGGTTGACGCCAATCGACGCCGCCACCATCGACACCCGCGCCGCCGAAACCGGCGCTGCCGAAACCGCCGGCGCGCCCGACCTGCCGCCCGGCGTACCGCAGCTCGGCACGATGTACGCCTACCTCACCGAGGGCTGCAACCTCGCCTGCCGGCACTGCTGGCTGGCGCCAGCCTACGACCCGCGAGGCGCGAAGAAGGCGATGCCGGCGCCGGAGCTCTTCGAGACGGCGCTCGCGGAGGCGCTGCCGCTGGGGCTCGGCGCCGTCAAGCTCACCGGCGGCGAGCCGCTGCTGCACCCCGAGTTCCTGCGCCTCGTGGGCGCCGCACGCGCCCACGACCTGCGGGTGACCATCGAGACCAACGGGGTGCTGCTCACGCCCGCGCTGGCCGGCGAGCTGGCCGCGCTCGGCGTGGGCTTCGTCGCGGTGAGCATCGACGCCGCCGACGCCGCGCTGCACGACGAGATCCGCGGCGTGCGCGGCGCCCACGCAAAGGCGGTCGCCGCGGTGCGCGCCCTGGTCGCCGCCGGCATCGACAGCGAGATCATGTGGTGTGCAGGGCGGGCGACGACGTGGACGTAGTCCATCGCGTCGTCGCTCGCCGGACGGTGCCCGACGGCCGCGAGCTGCTGCGCACGCGCGGCGACAACAACACCCTCTTCGACGCGCAGCCCGTGAGCGCCGACGCTCTGCACGGGATCGTCAGCGGCGCCTGGCGGGACGGCCGCAGGTTGCGCGTGTGGGGCGGACCCGCCGGCCTGCTCGTGCACCTGCGGCTCCGCCTTACGCGCGGGCCGCTGCGGCCGCTGCGCGAGATCGCGCGGCTCCTGTACCTTGCGGCCGCGCGCCGAGGCGGCTGGGGCCGGCTCCTGCCGGCCGCGGCCGCCCCCCGCGTCGTGCGCACCGGCGCCGGCGCAAGCGAAACGCTCCGCGTGCTGCTCGGCGGCCGCGTCGTCGGGCGGTTCGAACGCGGACGCGGCGACGGCCGCCACCAGGGCGAGCGACGAGTGCGGCCGCGGCGACGGCCCCCAAGGCCGCTGGGTGATCCGCCCCCCGTACCGGTTGCTCATCGACGAGCGCCGGCTGCCGCGCCCGGGCGGCCCGCAGGCGCGGCCGGGCGACCCGCAGGCGCGTCCGGGCGAGCCGCAGGCGCGTCCGCGGCCCGGCGGCGCGCGGCCCGGCGGCGCGCGGCCCGACATCGCGCGGCCCGACCTCGCGCGGCCGGACCTCGCGCGGCCCATCGACGCGCGGCCGCGGCCCGTCGATGCGCAGCCGCGGCCCGGCGACCCGCAGCCGCGGCCCGGCGGCGCGCGGCCGCGGCCCACGCCGCCGCCCGGCCCGCGCGAGCGCGCGCTCGTGCTCGCGCTGCTGCGCTCGCGCTGGCGCCCGGAGGCGCTCGCACAGGCGCGGGCGCTCGCCGCCGTGCCCGCGCTCGACTGGCCGGCCGTGGTGGAGCTGGCGCGCAACGACGGCGTCGCGCCGCTGGTCGCCGCGGCGGCGAAGGGCGGCGACATCCTGCCGCCGCAGGTGCTCGAGGAACTGCGCTACTGGTACCTCAACGCGGCCGTCGTCAACACCGCCCTCGAGCACGAGGTCGCGCGCACCCTCGAGCTGCTCGCCGGCGCGGGGCTCGAGACGCTGGCGCTCAAGGGCATGGCTCTGCTGCGCGGCGCCTACCCCGACATCGGCCTGCGCCCCATGCAGGACGCCGACCTGCTCGTGCGCCGCGCCGACTACGCCCGCGCCTGCGACCTGCTCGCGCAGAGCGGCTTCCGCGCGGAGAGCCTGCCCTACCGGCGCGGCGCCTGCGAGGCCCTCGAACGTGAGGCCCTCATGCTCAAGCCGGCCTACGCGGGCACCATCGTGGAACTGCACCGCGAGGCCATCGGCGCGTCCTTCTACGACTCCGCGCCCCTCACCGACCACCTCCGGGCGACGTCGCGCCCCGGCGTCATCGACGGCGCCGGCGCGCGTGTCCCGTCGCCGGAGGGCATGATGCTTCACCTGGCCGCACACTCCGGCCTCACGCACGCGCGGACGGCCGCACTCCACCATCTGTACGACGCAGCGGTCGTGGCGTCGACGGAGGACCTGGACTGGGCGGATCTCGCGCGGCAGGCCATGCGCCTCGATCTGGTGACCGTGACGCGGGAGCTGCTGACGGCCGCCGCGGAGCTCCTCGGCGCGCCGGCGCCGGAGCAAGCGCGGCAGCGGCTGCGCAGCGCCGCCGTCGGAGAGCACGAGCGCCGCATGCTGCGCCGGGCGCGCGCCCCGTTGCCGGCCAAGGCGGCGAACCTCGCCGCCACCCTGGCGAGCCTTCCCGACCAGCGCGCCCGAGCCCGCCTGCTGGGCGCCGTGCTGGCGCCGTCGGCGGAGTACATGCGGCGCCAGTACGGCGTGCGCGGCCGCGTCGCGCTGCTCGCGGCCTACCCGTATCGCTGGTCGCTCGGCGTCGGCACGCTGCTGGGGCTGCGCTGACGGCGCGCGGCGATCTGCTTGAGCTCGGCCGGCGGCGCCTCATCTGCCGCCGCGGGATCCTCGCGTCACCGCCCCGGACGAGCCGCGCCGGCAACGTGCTCTCGCCCCCCTCGGACTCGGCGATCGTCGACCCGCAATCCCGTTGAACGTCCGCCCCATCGATGCGCCGGCCGCCGACAGGCGCCATGCACCCTAACGGGGCGCGCATCGACGATTCGGGCTGCCGTTGCTTTGCGCGATATATTGAGCAATCATGCTCACTACGTTGAGCGATTCCTCGGGGAGGAGCCATGCGCATCCCGATGTACCGCCGCGACACCACCGACCTGCTCGTCTCGCGCCTGCGCGAGGAGCGCGGCGCCATGCAGATCGTCCTCGGCCCGCGGCAGAGCGGCAAGACGACCAGCGTGCGTCAGGCCCTCGAGGAGCTCGATCTGCCGTTCGTCTACGCGAGCGCGGACGGCCCCGTGCCCTTCGGCCCCGAGTGGGTAGCCCAGCAGTGGCGCGCCGCCCGGCGGCAGGGCGCGCCGTCCATCCTCGTGCTCGACGAGGTGCAGAAGGCGCAGGGCTGGTCCGAACAAGTGAAGGCCGAGTGGGACGCCGACACGTGGGCCGCGCGCGACCTCCGCGTCGTGCTTCTCGGTTCGTCGCCGCTTCTCGTGCAGCGCGGCCTCACCGAGAGCCTCGCCGGGCGCTTCGAGACCGTGCGCTCGACGCACTGGACCTACGCCGAGTGCCGCGAGGCCTTCGCCTGGGACCTCGACACCTTTCTCTTCCACGGAGGCTACCCGGGCGCCGCGCGCTACCTCGGCGACCACGAGCGCTGGCGCGCGTACATCCTCGACGCGATCGTCGAGACCACCGTGTCGCGCGACGTGCTCCTGCTCACGCGCATCGACAAGCCGGCTTTGCTGCGGCGGCTGTTCGCGCTCGGTTGCGAGTACAGCGGTCAGGAGCTCTCGTACCGCAAGATGATCGGGCGGCTCACCGACGCCGGCAACACGACGACGCTCGCGCACTACCTCGACCTGCTCGCCGGCACGGGGCTGGTGACGGGCCTGCAGAAGCACTCGAGCAGGCCCGTGCAGAGGCGCTCGTCGAGCCCCAAGCTGCTCGTCATGAACACGGCGCTGATGACGGCGCTGTCGGGGGCGCGCTTCGAAGAAGCGCGCGCAGACAGCGCCTTCTGGGGCCGGATCGTCGAATCGGCCGTCGGCGCGCATCTGCTCGCCGTCGCGCAGCGCGAAGGCGGCGAGCTGCGCTACTGGCGCGACGGCCCCACCGAGGTCGACTTCGTGAGCGTGCACGGGCGCTTCGTCACCGCCGTCGCGGTCAAGAGCGGCGGCGCGAGCGGCGGCGCTGCCGACTACCGCGGGCTCGAGGCCTTCCGCGCACGCTTCCCAGGTGCGGACACGCTGCTTGTCGGCGCCGGCGGCACACCGCTCGAGACGTTCCTCGGTGGGACCGCGTAGCTGGGCCGGGCTGGACCTCGGCGATCGTCGACCCCGACCCCGTTGAACCACAGCCCCATCGATGCGCCGACCGCCGACAGGCGCCGTGCACCTCATCCACCACGCGTGCGCCGTCGAGCGCAACGGACGAAGACGAGGCCATGACCACCCTCCGCGTCCCGGCGTCGCGCGGCGCATCCGGCGCCGGCGTCGCGCGGCGCATCTGGCGCCGGCGTCGCGCGGCGCCGACGGCAGGGCCGCTCCGCGCCCGTCCGCAGGCTCGCTCCTCACAGTGCACATGCCCGCCGGGCCTGCAACACGCCCGCCGCCGGCGGCGGACACGGCGGAGCCGCCGGCCCTGTGCGAGCGGGTCTTTCAAGCAACGGTACTTCCAACGGCACCGTTGGATGTACTCCCAACGGTTTTGCCGCGCATGACCATCCCCTTCCGTCCGGTTGCGCGTTCAGCCTCCAGATCGACGAGCGGCGAGAAGGCGGACATGGCGCGCCGCGGCCGCCGCAGCCGTGGGAGCCGCCGCGGCGGGGTAGTCCTGTGAGGGAAGATAAGAAAAGTCGGCGAATCCCTATCTTCCCCCCGGCGAGCGAGCCTGCGGAAGGCCGTGCGCGACCCGACAGTCAAGGAATCCTTGTCTTCCCTTTTCGTACTACCCCGCGCCGGGGCCGCCGGGGTCGTCGCGGCCGCCCGGGCCCGCCGAAAGCGCTGCCGGCTGTGCATCCGCCGGGCGCCCCATTCGTGGCTCACCGACGCCTGAGCGACGGGGATGGTCATGTGGCCGCGATCGGCATGTGACCCACGCCGCCGACCGTCGCCGGGCGCAGCGGCGAATCGTGCCCATCGGGCCGCTGTCGCCGCAGGCCGACGATGGGCGCAGCCGCACCGCCGCCGCCCGCGTGAGCGGCCGCCGACGAGCGTCGCGGCGCAGCCCGGCTGCCTGGACTTCCGCCCCCGGGGCACAGTGAGGAAGGCGCATCGACCGGGATGAAGAAGCGTGGGATACTCGAAGCAGTCGTCTACCCTGAACGGCAGCGGCGCAGCGACCGCCATGGGGCGGAAGAGGTTCCACCGCCGATCAGCGTGGCTGGTCTGCTTCAGCCTATTCTTGGCAGAAGGAGGTGCGGCAATGCCCGAGATCGTCATACGTATTCCGGAGGAATCAGCTCTGCTTCTGCGCGTGCCGGTCGAAGAGTTGGGACGCAAGCTGCAAATGGCGGCGGTGAAACCCCACGAGATGGGCGGACTGTCATCCGGCGCGGCGGCGCAGTTGGCAGGTATGCCCCGTGCCGTCTTCCTCTCCGGGCTTGCGGACTATGGCAGCGACACGTTTCGTTTGAGCCGGGACGAGTTGCAGACAGAGGCGCGGCTTGCCTGAGGTCATACTGCTCGATGCCAAACGGGTCGGCTTGATGCCCGCCGTCAAGCCGTGTCCGGAACAGTTGGGGTTTCGCGGTTCCGGTTGTCGCTCAGCGGCACAAACCAAAGCGGCAGTGCTGGAACTTGCGGGCGAGTCTTCTTGACAGCCGGGAAGGTGGACATGGACACCACTGCAGCCGTGCCCCGTCCATCGCTCCCGCCGACGTGGGCGCTCTTTGCACGCGGACCTGGAAGCCAGAGGTGGGAAATCATTCGATCGGCGACAGCAGAAGGAGGGAACCATGGACGAGCAGACGAGAAGAGCCTGGAGCAGGCCTGAGTTGATCGTGCTGGTGCGGAGCGGGCGGGAGGAGGCGGTGCTGGGGGCGTGCAAGCTCTCGAACGCGTCGTACAGGGAGCCGACCCCCTATCTTGACGATCAGGCGTGCATTCAGCTTGCAGGGCAGACAGTGTGCGGTGCCGTTTGCAGCGCCATCAGCGAGTCTTAGCCCTTCATCCCTTGGCCCTCGGGAGTCCGTGAAGGAAGACAGAGTCCACGGACCCCTCCGCGGAGCACAAGGGGTCTGAGGCTGCGGGCAGCGCTGCCGGAGCCCTACTGCCAGTGTGCCGTGCAGGCTGCGCGAAGCGCCGCCCAGTCATCCGCTGGATGGCCGCGCTCCAAAATCTTGTGGAACACTCCGTCGTTCACCCAGGCGAAGATGATGACCCTGGATCTCGCATCGAAGCGAAAGAACAAACGGAAACGCCGACCAATCTTGGCGCGACGCCAATGGCGAAACGCCGCTCCCATCGTGTTGCCTTGGCGGTACTCCTCGCGGTCGGGACCGCTCGGCACCGTTTCCAGCATCAGCTGCGCGAGCGCATTGAACAGTTTGACGTTGGCGTTCGCCGCGAATCCCTGAGTATCTTGCTTCTTGGCCCGTTGAACCGCGGCCTCCAGATTCCGCAGTTGCTCGATCAGGCAGTCGTGGAAGAGCAGGTTCCACCCATGTCGCTGCATCACAGGGCGACGTCACCCTCGATCTCGGAATCGAGGTCCAGCGGTTGTTTGAGGGCGACCAGCATCGAGCGAGCGAGATCTTCCGGCAGGGCAGTGACGTGCCGCCCGCTCTGGACGTCTTTCTCCAGGAGGCCGAGGAAGCTCGCGATGGCGGGGTCTTCGTGAGGGACATCCTCCGCGCGGCTGACGATGACCTGGGAGCCGCGCAGATCGAACGCGACCTTGCCGCCGACACCGACGCCGAGCGCCTGGCGGATGGGCTTGGGCAGTGTGATCTGCCCCTTGCTCGTGACGGTGGCGACCGCGTGAACAGATGACATGGCAGGCTCCCTGGTGGATGGATCAATGGTAAGGAGGATTCCTTACCATGTCAAGTGCCCTGACTGGCGGGCGGCGCCCCCAGGACCGTCCCGTCGAGGTCGGACGAATGGAGATACGTCTCGATGGCCCCCATCTTGCGGATCTGGCCCCGCGTGAACGCCGAAGCGGCGACGACCACTCGATCGACGCCCTCGAGTGCACGGGCAACAGCCCTGCGCGATTCGAGATCGCCCTCCGTCATCTCCACGGCCGGCATCCGGGATGTTCTCGCGTGCCCGTGCGGCGTTTCGGGTGAGGACGCGCACCGATGGCCGTTGGCTACGAGAACCTTCACGGTGCGAGACGCTTGGCCTCCTTGAGAACGTCGTCGGCATCAAGAAGGGTTGCGTCACCGCGCTTGTAGGCATCTACCCGGCGACGAATCTCCGATCTCCATGCTTCTTCGGCGTGGTCGTCTTGAGTCGTGACCTGTCCTCTGGACTGAGGCTGCGCCCCTTCTCCGCCAGCTCGGCAACCAGGTCGCTCATGGCGTTCACTGATCCTTTGATCATTGCAGTCCGCGCAAAGGCGGACGGCTCGGGGTGGATGGCTTTCGCCGCGCATGGTTGAGCGATCGGTCAGGCCGATCGGGATGAGTGCGCCTGTTCGAGTGCGATTCGGGCCAGGACCCGAAGCGCCTGATTGACTGAGGCTGAGTCATGGAAGAACTCGGCAACATCGGGATCGAGCAGAACTACGTTAGTGGCGGTTTGGTAGGACGCGTGGTGCTTGCCGCGTGTACCCGCCGAGAAATCGTACTCGGGCTGAAGCTCGTCGTCAGTGTCGTTACCCATTTGGCTCATATTGACGCCTTTCGCGTGGCGTTGCCAGACGTGCGCTGATGATGCGGACGCGGTTTTCGCGTTCGGTGTATGAGACGAGAAGAACGTGCATGGCCAGTGACCTGCCAACGCTGAGGAATCGGGATTCGTCAAGAGAGTGAACTGGGTCGGCGATGGTGAGCTCGAGCGGATCTGCGAAGATGGTGGTGGCCTCAGCAAATCCAACCCCATGCTTGGCGAGGTTAAGTGCAGCCTTCTCTGGATCCCACTCAGATTCCATGGTCGAAGTATAGCTTCATGGGAGGAAAGGTGGCTACGAAACGCGGAGCGGCCTAACGTCGGGCGGATGACCTGCGAGCGCAGCGAGTCAGGTCGATCCGCTTGCGGTGTTCGGTCAGTCCCCTTGTAGCTCATCTGGGCGAAGAAGCCTACTCCCGTGCCGGATGCTGAGAACCTCCT
>Ga0247841_10009034_pt1 | contig 14084 bp, 13 predicted proteins | sample LaCruzMarch2015__2_FD_192410 | JGI IMG/M metagenome (GOLD analysis project Ga0247841, IMG submission 192410) | Freshwater microbial communities from meromictic Lake La Cruz, Castile-La Mancha, Spain - LaCruzMarch2015_18m | ecosystem: Environmental > Aquatic > Freshwater > Lake | place: Spain...
CGGGGATATAGCTCAATATGCAAACTCGGTCAACCCTGCAATCTGTTTTTTGCTGTTTCTGTGTTTTTTTATAGGTTTTGCTTTTAAAGCCGGCTTTGTTCCATTCCACACCTGGCTTCCTTATGCACATCCTGCCGCACCATCACATGTTTCAGGTATAATGTCCGGGGTGATGATAAAAATGGGAATTTATGGCATTTTGCGCATGTTATTACTGATAAAAGGAAATTACCTTGCCATAGGTTATTTTATTCTCGTAATTTCGGTTATTACGGGCATTTACGGCGTTATGCTTGCAATTATTCAGCACAACATAAAGAAGTTATTAGCTTATCACAGTATCGAAAACATAGGAATAATCGGTATCGGTATCGGGCTTGGATGTATTGGACTTGGATTGAACAATCAGTATCTGGCATTTGCAGGTTTTGCAGGTGCGTTGCTTCACACCCTCAATCATTCACTCTTTAAGGCACTTTTATTTTATTGTACCGGAACCGTATACCAGTTAACCCGGACGTTGGATATTGAACGCCTCGGAGGATTAATTAAGAAAATGCCACGTACTGCAGTTTTGTTTCTTATTGCTGCACTTGCCATTTGCGGACTTCCTCCTTTCAATGGTTTTATTTCGGAATTTCTCATTTACTCTGGTCTGTTCAAAGGTCTTATCAGCCTTGACCTTACATCAACAACTTTTCTTATCATGTCAATAGTGGGACTGGTTTTTATTGGGGGCATGGCAATCCTTTGTTTTACTAAAGCTTTCGGTATTATTTTTCTTGGCTCTGAACGGTCTCAACTGCCGGCTTCAGCAAATGAAACAGAATTATCAAAACTACTTCCCAATTATATTATTGCAGCCTTAATAATTTTGATCGGCGTTGTCCCGCAACTATTTATTCAGATTGTGGCAAAACCAGCTTCACTTTTTACCAGTCAGGAAATTTCTCTGATCCTGCCGATGGAATTTGTTGGCACACTTCAAACCATAAGCATTGCCGTTATCGGTTTCATTCTTCTGAGTGCGGTCATTTTCATGATAAAGAAAACTGTCGCAAGGTCAGCCGTTATCAGTACTTCACCTACCTGGGGCTGTGGTTATATATTACCATCACCCAGGCAACAGTACACTGCCAGTTCATTCGTCAGGCCCTTCAAAAAGCTGATAAGGCCATTCCTGATGTTGAACAAAAAAGAAGAAGAGATCAAAGATGTATTTCCGGTACCTGTCCATTCAGAATCGCATCCTTACGACAAACTTGAAAGCATTCTGATAGATGTTCCGATAACTTATCTCCAGATTTTCATGAGACGGTTAAGGTTCTTTCAAAACGGCAGTACACAGTTTTATATACTTTATGGAGTGGTTTTTATTTTTATAATAATCCTGATTCCGTTACTGATCAATACATTTGAATATTTACTTGAATTATTTTACCAGATCTGAGGATGAATATTCTGAGTTTAATATTAATATTTTCAGTCAGCCTTATTTTTCCCGGTTTTATTATAAGGACAAAAAGTATTTTATCGGGCAGGAAGGGACCTGGCATTTTTCAGCCTATAAAAGATATCTGGCGTCTTTTCAGAAAAGGATCGGTTTACAGTAAAACAAGCAGTATCATTTTTCAGATTGCCCCTTCAATATATTTTGCCTCTGTTATCATGGCAGTTTTTATGATACCATCAGGAAACCAGGCAGGAATAATATCTTTCGATGGTGATTTTATTTTTTTCGCATATGTACTTGCTCTCGGAAAGTTTTTCATGATAATTTCCTCATTGGATACAGGCAGCAGTTTTGAGGGAATGGGTGCAAGCCGTGAAGCTCTTTACTCCCTGCTGGTAGAACCTGCTTTTTTTATCATTTTAGGCTCTTTTGCCCTGCTTACCGGTTATACATCATTTTATGAAATATTCAGTGCGTTGCAGTTTAAAACTTATATAGCTTATGCAGCGGGATTTCTTGCCGCCTTTGTTCTGGTGAATATTGCCTTAATCGAAAACAGCCGGATGCCCATCGATGATCCCAAAACACACCTTGAATTGACAATGGTTCATGAAGTTATGATATTGGATAACAGCGGATTTGATCTTGGACTTATTCTTTATGCAGGCCACCTGAAATTTGCAATGTATGGAGCACTGATCACCAACTTCCTGCATATATTCGACTACAAGTGGTATTTTTCTATCCCCGTTTATTTCATGGTTCAGATACTGTTTGCCATGCTCGTAGGTACTATTGAATCCTTCATTGCAAGGTTCCGCATGAACCATAACCCGCAATATATATTAATGCTTACTTCAATAACATTAATCATCTTTCTGAGTGTGTTGCTCCTTATCGGTAAAATCACCTGATAAAATCAGTTATAAAAATGACTAATATCCTGTTAATAGCTTTTACTATCAGTCTGATTTACCTGGGTGTGGCAAACCGCCTGAGCAGTTATCTTACTACACTTGTTTTTCAGGGGATCATTCTTTTTGGCGTTGCTTTCATTGAACTCATTGAAATAAACTGGCTGAATCTGACCTTTGTTTTGCTAGAAACTATTGCATTCAAGACAATTGCTGTTCCATATTTCCTAAACTATATTATAAAGAAAAATAAGATCACACGCGATACCGAGCCTTTCCTGCCTGATATTGTTTCGGTTATTCTGATCACCTCCATCATTCTCGGATCATTTCTGATATCGAACTCTGTAAATGATTCTGGTCTTAGAAAAATATTCTTTGTTGTTGCAATATCTGCCCTGTTCACCGGACTTTACATAATTATTTCGAGAAAAAAAATCATTACACATATCATGGGTTACATGGTGATGGAAAACGGCGTTTTTATTCTATCCATTGCAGTTGGTAACAAGATGCCCATGCTGGTGAATGCAGGAATAATACTTGACATTTTCGTAAGTGTCCTGGTACTCGGGATGTTTGTTAACAAAATAGGTAACACGTTCGAAGAAATGGATGTGGATAATTTAATGAATTTAAAAGATTAGCCGCTGTGTTGGTATACTACCTGATATTATCTTTCCTGATCGGAGCAATTACATTACTGAACCGGAACCGTACCATCAGTATTATTTTACTTGCATTATTTTTAACACTCCAGACAGGCCTTACCGTATATGGTTATTTACACCTGAGCCAGGAAGACTCGGGATATTTTACCTTTGATGCGACGGGTATTATTTTTCTATGTGTCCTTACTATTTTAAGTTATACTACCATTTGGCACAGCTACAAATACCTGCAATACAGAAAAGATGATGAACGCATTCAGAGCATGTATTTCGCAGCATTGATTGGGTTAATTTTATCCATGAGTTGTGCATATCTTGCAAGTCACATAGCAGTTATGTGGGCGTTTATTGAAGCAACAACACTGTGCGTGGCTGTTTTAATTTATCATGAACGGACAAATCTGGCACTTGAAGCCACGTGGAAGTATATTTTTATTTGTTCAGTAGGGATCGCTATGGCGTTTGTCGGAATAATCTTTCTCAGTAAAGCTATTCAGGAAGCAGGGTCGGTAAATCTTTCTTTCAGCGCGATTTCGCATAATATTAAATATGTAAATGTCTTCTGGCTGAAATATGCTTTTCTGTTTATGGTAGTGGGATTCAGCACCAAGATGGGCTTATTTCCCATGCATACAATCTGTGTGGATGCACATACTGTTGCTCCACCCCCTATCAGCGCCTTTATCTCCACAACATTGATGAATGTCGGATTCGTTGCCATATTCCGAACCTATTCACTTATGGCACATACAGCCATACAGCCATGGATGAATCAGATTCTTTTGTGGAGCGGACTACTTTCAATTTTTATTTCTGCAGTATACCTGTTAAAGGTAAATCATTTTAAACGGATGAATGCTTACTCGAGTCTTGAGCATATGGGGCTGGCGGCTATCGGGTTAGCATGTGGCGGTATTGGGTACTTTGCAGCAATATTTCACCTTATTCTTCATTCATTTGTTAAAGCAAGCGCCTTTTACCAGATTGACCAGGTTCACCGGACATATCACACTTATATAATAAGTAAGACCGGTAATTATTTCAATAAAAACATTACCGGCGCACTTGTAATGCTGCTGGTGTTTATCTCGATTACAGCATTCCCGCCATCAGGTATGTTTATTACCGAAATATGGATATTCAAATCTCTGTTTGCATCCTCGAATTTCCTTGTTCTTATTCTGGTTTTGTTGTTCCTTGCAATGATTATTTACAGCCTGGGAAGGAATTTCTTTGGATTATTATTTAATCAGGTTAAAGATACACCGGAGATTAAAGTAAAAATTCATCCTTCAGAAACTATTTCACAATATGTTTTGCTGTTGTTAGTGATTTATTTAGGATTAAATCCCCCTGAAGAAATGATCCGTCTTATTCAGGAAGCTGTTAAGAATTTATAATGACATGGATAGCATAGTAGTAAAAAATTACCAGACCATTCCCTTAGCAACCATACCGGTTTTGAAGTACGAGGATTTTCTTTCCTTTAATACTTCTCTACTGAATGATGAATCAAATCATTGTGTATCATATTACGGTTTTCATTTTTCAGGCAAAATCAGGTTGATTTGCTGCATCGCCAGCGATATTACCGGTGAAATCCATTTATCGTCTTCCGGATTAAACCCGGGTAAGGCCAGTTATCCGTCATTCACAGCTCATCATTTGTCATTTCATATATTCGAAAGAGAACTGCATGAGAATTTCGGCATAAATTATTCTGATCATCCCTGGTTAAAGCCTGTACGTTATTCTTTCGACCGGGCAGACAAAAATTCTCGCATTGAAAATTATCCTTTTTACCAGGTAAAAAGTGAAGAAATGCATGAAGTAGGAGTAGGTCCGATTCATGCAGGGGTGATTGAACCCGGTCATTTCCGGTTTATTTGTGACGGGGAGCAGATACTTCATCTGGAAATTCAACTTGGATACCAGCACCGGGGAATTGAACAATTGATGCTGAATAAGAAAAAACTTCTTCAACGTACTACTTTAGCAGAATCCATTGCAGGAGATACTGTTGCCGGGCATACCACTGCTTTCGTAAATCTTTGGGAGAGCTTGTGTAATTTCAAAACTGATGAAGATATTCAATTCGTCCGCACACTGGCATTGGAGCTGGAGCGCATTGCAATCCACACTGGAGATTTGAGCGCCATAAGTGGTGATATAGCTTACCAACCGGGCAGTTCAGTGTTTGGCAGATTACGGACACCACTAATAAACTTCTTTCAGGTCTGGTGTGGTAACCGGTTCTCCAAAGGGCTTATCAGGGCAGGCAATAATCATTTTCATTTTTCCAAAGAACTGGCAGGACAACTTGAAAAAGTTCTCGACACCTTCGAACCAGATTATTGTGAAATGTGGAATAAACTGCACACCTTACCCAGTGTGCTTGCCCGTCTTGAAAAAACAGGGGTTGTCACCCGTAAACAGGCAATTTCAGCCGGAATTGTCGGAATGGCGGCTAAATCATCTGGTCTAAGCCGCGATATCCGTGCTACCCATCCTCATGATTTATACCATTTGTTTAACCATCAACCGGTTGTTAAAAGGCATGGTGACGTGTATTCAAGGACCCAGATCCGCAATGAAGAGATCAGACAATCCTTAGGGTATCTGAGGAAAATGCTTAAAAATATCCCTGGAGAGAAAAGGGATCGTGAACCATTACTAGCACCCCAGCCTGATTCATTTACAATATCATTAACTGAAGGATGGCGGGGTGAAATCTGCCATTGTGCAGTAACCGGTAAATCAGGAGATCTGATACATTACAAAGTAAAAGACCCATCGATGCATAACTGGCTGGCATTAGCCCTTGCCGTGAGGAATAACGAGATTTCAGATTTCCCATTATGTAACAAAAGCTTCAACCTGAGTTATTGCGGACACGATTTATGATAAAGGACCGATATGATTGGAAACATTAAAATAATCATTCACCAGGGTAAACAGTACATATCTGATGTGACAAAGGCCGAAGTTCCCGGAATTTTCAGGGGCAGGCCTGAGATCACAAATGAGGTTGCTGATACAAATGTTTTGGTTGAACTATGCCCGACAGGAGCGATCGACACATTACCAACCGGGTCAGGGCAAAGCGGGAATTCTATCAGCATTGATATTGGCAAATGCACTTTTTGCGGTGAGTGCGCATTCACATTTCCTGACAAAATAAAATTTACAAGGGATTATAAAACTGCGACCAATCACAGGGATGGGCTAATTATTAAACAAGGAGAAAAAAACCCGGTAACATTAAATCCCAAGTTTATCAGAAATGAAATTGCTGATTACTTCAGCGGCTCATTGAAGTTAAGGCAGGTATCTGCAGCCGGTGACAACAGTTGCGAGTCAGAACTTAATGCCTGTGGTAATGTGAATTTCGACATGGGCCGTTTCGGGATTGAGTTTGTTGCTTCACCACGACATGCCGACGGGATTGTTTTAACCGGGCCGGTAAGTGAACACATGGCAGAGCCTTTGCAGATTTGTTTTGATGCCATACCGCATCCTAAGATAATAATTCTTGCAGGTACCGATGCCATTAGCGGGGGGATCTTTGCCGACAGCCCGGCAATTAACCGGATTTTCCTGAGTAAATACAATATTGATCTTTATGTTCCTGGTAATCCGGTACATCCGCTGACATTTATTAACGGTGTTATGGAACTGGTAAAAAAAAGAACCTGATTATCGGTTACCCTGACCTTAAGGTTGAGGCAATGCAGATCGGTGAAAATTGCTGCTTAAGCCCAAAATCTCATACAGATTGATACTTTCCGGAGTAGACTCAGCCTTAAATAATTTAATCACCTGCCTCACGTTATAAACTTGATTTTAATACTTAAAACAGATGAACAGAAGCGTAAAGATTTTATGGGCTGATGACGAGATTGACCTGCTGAAACCGCACGTCATTTTCCTTGAGACAAAGGGCCACGAGGTCGTCACTGCCAATAACGGCGATGATGCTATCGAACTGGTAAAAAAGACCAATTTTGATATTATATTCCTTGATGAAAACATGCCGGGCCTTAGCGGGCTGGAGACATTGATGGAGATTAAAAAACTTGTTCCCGCAGTACCTGTTATCATGATTACCAAAAGTGAGGAAGAGGATATTATGGACGAGGCAGTGGGTTCAAAGATTGCCGATTACCTGATAAAACCAGTTAATCCAAACCAGATATTACTTGCAATAAAAAAGAACGTTGAGCAGAAACGCCTTATTACCGAGATAACCACTTCCAAATACCAGTCAGCGTTCGGAAAGATAGGGATGCAGATAAACGATTCGTTTACTTACAATGACTGGATTGATGTTTATAAGAACCTGGTTTTCTGGGAACTCGAACTGGAAAAGTCGAATGACAATGCCATGGACGAAGTACTGAAGCTACAGCGGGCTGATGCAAACAGTACATTTGCAAAATACATAAAAAACAATTATTTCAACTGGTTTGGCAGGAGCCTGAATGAACGGCCATTGCTTTCAACAGATATTTTCAAACACAAGGTTATTCCTTTGTTAGCTAATGACCAGAAGGTGTTTTTTGTACTGATAGATAATCTTCGTTACGACCAGTGGAAAGTTCTCGAGCCAATATTTCATGAATATTTTACAATTGACAAGGAGGAGTTGTACTACAGCATATTACCAACTGCCACTCAATACGCGCGTAATTCTCTATTTGCCGGTCTTATGCCTTCCGAGATCGAGAAACTGCATCCCGATCTGTGGCTGAATGATGTAGATGAAGGTGGCAAGAATCTTAACGAGGACAAACTTCTCGAGAAGCAGCTTACGCGTCTTGGAAAGAATATCAGGTTCAATTATGAAAAAATAACCAACCTGAAAGCCGGCAAAAGACTCAATGAGATATTACCTAACCTGCTGAACCAGCAACTTACTGTGATCATTTATAATTTCGTTGATATGCTGTCGCATGCACGTACCGACATGGAAATGATACGCGAACTGGCTTACGACGAACCGGCTTACCGTTCACTCACCCTGTCGTGGTTCGAACATTCGCCTCTGCTTGATTTCCTGAAAGAATTATCCCAGATGAAAGTAAAAGTGGTTCTAACCACCGACCACGGAACCATACGGGTTGTTAATCCTGTAAAGATAATCGGCGACAAGCAGACAAACTCCAACCTTCGTTACAAGCAGGGGAAAAACCTGAACTATAATCCAAAAGAAGTATTTGAGATAACCAAACCGGAAAAAGGATATCTGCCAAAATCAAATGTAAGCAGTACTTATGTTTTTGCCCTGAGTGACGGATTTTTTTGTTATCCTAACAATTACAATTATTTTGTGAACTATTACAAGGGAACATTCCAGCATGGTGGTGTTTCGCTTGAAGAAATGATTGTTCCGTTAATAACCCTGAGCCCAAAATAATTAATATACATCATTTTTTATTTTTTTAACTTTTAAAGCCATGGGTCGGAATACATTTATCCGTGTACCTTCGTGAAAGAAACAGCCTTGAATTAAGAATTATTATGATGAACCAATATATTACGCAAAGATTTATTTTAAGTGACAAATTATGGTTGTGCCTCAAATTGAAATAAAATCCCTTGCAGAAATTGACCAGGCTGCAGCAACGTTCCTGACACTGGCAGGAACAAACAGGTTTTTTTCATTTTACGGTGAAATGGGTGCGGGTAAGACTACGATCATCAAAGCTATATGTAAATTGCTGGGGGTTTCCGACACGGTAAACAGTCCTTCGTTTTCAATAATAAATGAATATAGAACACTTACAGGAGACCAGGTATATCACTTTGATTTTTACAGGATAAAAAACCTGAATGAAGCTTTGGATACCGGCTGCGAGGAGTACTTTTACAGAGATAAATGGTGCTTTATAGAATGGCCTGAAAAGATCGAAGCAGTACTTCCTGATTTTTCAGTTCCCGTTCATATCAGGGTCAATCCTGAAGGTAAAAGGACTATCGGGATAAGATAATCTCAGCTAATTCCTTTTGTCGACAGCATACCGCAGGCTGCTGAAATATCTTGTCCGCGCGACTGTCTGATAGTTGTCAGAATACCTTTGTCATTCAGCGCATCTTTGAAAACCTCCATATTCTTTTCATCAGAAGGCAAGTACTCAACTTCCGGCACAGGATGAAAACGGATAAGGTTGATACGGCACTTCACGCGGTTCAGCAATCTGGCGAGTTCTTTTACATGCCTGGGCATATCGTTAAATCCCTTTAACATGATATATTCAAAAGATATGCGTCTCTGTCTTCCGAAATCGTACTCCGCGATTGTTTCCACCAGGTCATTTAAGGAATGTAATTTCTCAACAGGCATTATCTTACGGCGTTCCTCTTCGAAAGGAGAATGAAGGCTTACTGCCAGGTGACAATTTGTTTCTTCAATGTAACGTCTCATAGCCGGAATAATACCAATGGTTGAAACCGTTATACGTCTTGGGCTCATTGCAAATCCATAATCAGAAGATATTATCTCAAGGCTGTCAAGAACATGCTGCAGGTTATCAAATGGTTCTCCCATTCCCATGTAAACGATGTTTGTAATCTGTTGTCTCTCCGGCAGGCTGCTTATCTGGTTTAAAATATCTCCAGTGCTAAGGTTGCCATGATACCCCTGTTTTCCTGTCATACAAAATACGCAGCCCATCCTGCAGCCCACCTGGGTTGAAACACAAACGGTGAGTCGTTCTCTTTCGGGAATGACTGCCGTCTCCACAAATTTTCCATTGGATGTGGTAAAGAGGTATTTTTTTGTTCCGTCAGCAGAAGTAACTTCCTTAACAGGAGCTGACAGTCCCAAATTATATTTTTCAGCAAGCTTTTCGCGTCCCTGCTTCGAAAGGTTTGTCATTTCGTCAATTGAAGTTATGCTTTTTTTATACAGCCATGCAGTTATCTGGCCTGTTGCATAACGCGGTAAACCGTTCTCTTTAACAATAGTTTCAATATCAGTTAATTTTTTCCCGAATAATATTTCTTTCTTCATTGATAATAATGTGTCAAAATTGTTTTCAGTTTGCAGATTACTCTATGTAGTCTGCACTTTAATGCTCAGATTCGACTGTTCAGTTGTTCGATTTTCGTAAGTTCGTTTATTGTTCCGCTTGTCTGTTTCCACTGTTTACTTTCCTATTAAGAATATTGCAGTCTTCTTATTCAGGTCGGGTAAATTTCCCGTCCAGTCGCAGATTTTTTGTGTCATGATAAACTCAGTGTGCGTTGTAAGTTCAGAAGCAATACATAGGAATGTTGAGGGCTGGCAGGTCGACAGGAGATCAGATAATAGCTGGTTATTACGATACGGTGTCTCGATAAAAATCTGGGTCTGTCCGGTAGTAACCGATCTCTGTTCAAGCTTTCTGACAGCAGCGATACGTTCATTTCTTTTTACAGGTAGGTAGCCCGTGAATAAAAAATTTTGTCCGTTAAGGCCTGAGGCCATCAGGGCAAGTACAACAGATGATGGTCCTGTTAGAGGTACGACTCGTATATTCATTGCATGTGCAAGCCGGACAATCTCACTGCCAGGATCTGCAACAGCAGGGCATCCCGCCTCCGACAACAATCCGGTATCATTGCCATTGAGAGCCGGGGTCAGGTATTCTTCCAAACCGGTTTTATGGGTATGTTCATCATAAACCAAGAATTTCAGTTCATCAATGATTATCTCCTTTTTTACCAGTTTGAGATAACGCCGTGCAGAACGTTCATTTTCGACAATGAAATACTTTAATTTTCCTGATATTTCAATTACATCACGGGGGATTGCATAATCAGCGTTACTGCTGCCAATCAATGACGGGATAAGGTACAAAAGTCCTTTTTTTCTGCTTTCCATCATCGATTGTATTAAAATTCTGCTTTATGTAAATTGACAACCAGGTGTTTTCCAGGCACTTCAAAAATACTGCCTCCGCAATTATCCATCGATGCACCTGTAACAGAAGAAAGGCAATTCGGCTTTTTCATGAACCTCAGCACACCCAGGAAAGCGAATATTAAAGCTTCCTTGTATTCCACCACCTGCCTGTCGGGAATAATAATATTAAATGTAGTTTGTTTCTGTAGCAATTCCATAAGGAAAAGGTTATATACCCCGCCACCAGTAACAAGTATCTTTTTTAAATTTCCGGCAGCTGACTTTGATATCTGAAATACAATATGTTCATACAAGGTACGGATGATGTCTGCTTCAGAAACCGGATATTTTTCAACTACTGGCAAAAAATGAATTTCAAGCCATTCCCTTCCTAATGATTTTGGCGGTTTTACGCGGTAATATTCAAGGCTGTTCAGTTCATTCAGTAGGTCATGATTCACTTTACCCTGCCGTCCAAGATTTCCATCTTTATCAAAGTCGAGTCCGGCATGTTGGGCAAAACGATTCAATACTATATTCACAGGGCAGATATCAAAGGCAATGCGCTTGTTTTCAGAATGGTACGAAATATTGCTGAATCCACCAAGGTTCAGGCAATAGTCATAATCACCGAACAACAGCTCGTCACCAACAGGAACAAGAGGAGCTCCCTGGCCTCCCATCGCCACATCAAGATTCCTGAAATCGGAAATTGTGGTCAATCCTGTCATGGCAGCAATAGAAGCGCCATCACCAATCTGGAAGGTAATTTGTTTTTCAGGCTCATGAAAAACCGTGTGACCGTGTGAAGCGATAAAATCGACAGTATTTTTTTCATTTCCTAAAAACTCTATAGCCTTACGGCCAGTGTACCTGCCATATTCCTTATGCAGAGCAATGAATTCAAATGCATTCAATCTCCCAGCTTCCGCGAGATTTTTTTTCCAGTCGTTATCATATGGAAGAGTAAGAGTCTTTTCAATCTTATAATTCCATTTGCCCGAATCATTGCTGAAGCTGCATAAAGTCAGGTCTAATCCATCAAGTGAGGTGCCTGACATAATTCCCAGCACCCTGTATAATCTTGACAACATATAATTTTATCAGGTTGTTTCAGTTATTTTTACAAGAAAAAATCCCATATTCGCAATGCAAAGGTATTCATAACTTTTTATGTTGATTTTTAGTATTTATTTTTAGTTAAATCTGAACATATATGAACAATGGAATAATAATATTTTCATTTGTTTTTCTGGTTATTGCAGTTTCATGTAATAAAGAAGACAATGGCAGCAGCCTGGAGCGAAAGGATAAAACGGTAATTTATGAAGTTGATCTGAGCCTCGACCCAGAATTACCAAACTGGATGGGAAATATTGACAGCGGTAAATTCATTGAAATGCTGCTGGAAAAAGTCAAAAGCGGGAAACTCACGGCTTATTCTCCATTAACTGTAAAACCATCCCCGCTGACATGGAATGATATTGAGTTTACTTTAGGCGTCAGGACTGACTCAATCGAGATGACCGATCCTGAAACCGGGAAAGTAAGCTGGAAAGTGGAACGAAATGAAATCAATACGAATGAGATAAAACGATTAATTTTCATTGAAGAATGGTCATTTGATGAAAGTAACCTTCAGTTTAATAAAAAGATTCTGGGCCTTGCACCGGTAAGGGTTTTTTATAAAGAGGGTTATGATACCGAATTAAAGTCAATAGCCTTTGTAGTTTATTTCGGGGAAAAGAAACCCCCGGTTCTTGGGGTTTGAATGCAGAGCTCCAATATTACCTTTTCAGAAAGACCATTGCATTATCTCATGCGATATTATTTAAAGAAGATGAAAATGCCGGTTCATGTTATTAATGAAATGTGTTTACTTATCATTTGTCTAACTTTTATTTCCGGGTGCAATAAATCCGGAACAAAAAAACCGGACACAAGAATACCTCCGCGTTTTGCCGTTCCTTCAGAACCAAAATTCAAAAAAGAGGGGTCACTATCATTCCTTTCAAAAAAAGACAGGGCAGTTAAAAAGGAGATCGACATTGAAATTGCCGGCAGTGATGATGAACGGGTACTGGGATTAATGTTCAGAAAGGCTCTGCAGGAAAACCAGGGAATGCTGTTCATTTTCGAAGAAATGAGACCCCAGTCATTCTGGATGAAAAATACATATATTCCATTAGATATTGTTTTTGCAGATGACAACGGAAAAATAGTTAAAATCCAAAGGAACACAAAGCCCCTTTCAGAAGAATCAATCCCGTCCTTTGACCCGGCCTTGTATGTAGTGGAGATAAATGCCGGCCTTGCCAGTAAATGGGGCATTACAGAAGGGGATATAATAAGTTACAGGTAAAAATTCCTGCTGCCCTTTTCTTTGTTTATTTTACTGACAATTCGACTACAAACTGCGGGATACTTATTTCAACAGGAAGATTATGCATATCAGCAGGAGTGCCTCCTACCGGCTGATCAAATTATCAGAAACTTACATTCCAATAGATGCAATGTGGGTTAATGATTTTTCTGTTTGTCCGTTATCTATTGGCCACCTGTTTGATGGTTATCAGTTTCTTACTTGCTGATGCTTTGCCATCATGCTCTTTCAGGCATTTAGATTATTAGTTATAATTTACCGTTACATCAAAAGGCGTATCTGATGAATATGATCCTGCAGTCTGGCTACCCGTTACATTTAATGTTGCACCAACATTTAGTGTTGATGTACCTCCTGTAAAAGTAGCAATGTTACCAGGAGAATAATTGCAGGAAAAGTTATCAACAGTCATGGTATGACCAATATTATCATCAATTGTCGTTGCTGTGGAAGGTAATGTAATGGAATATGTAAATCCGGCTTCACCGGTTACTGTAAAAGATGCTGCACTAACAACTCCCACGGATGCCGGAAGTGTAACACCTCCTGTTTTTGTGCGTGTTCCGTCATGCGCTAAAATAACTGTACCATCAGAGGCAGATACTGCAATATTTCCAAAGTTCATATCCCCTGTTTTTAAAATTGCAATTGGTGCAATAATAGTGGCGGAAGCATCTGCTGTTTCAGACACTTGTGAATAGGAATTAACTGTAAATCCGAAAGCTGTAAAAGCGAACATCATAATTTTTACTGCATTTTTCATTTTCCCTGATTTTTA